>ENA-ORSY01000109-ORSY01000109.1-human-gut-metagenome-genome-assembly--contig:-NODE-109-length-86144-cov-13.141156_pt1 | contig 86144 bp, 68 predicted proteins | sample MGYA00242193_ERZ509160 | MGnify/ENA primary metagenome ERZ509160 (study PRJEB26280, sample SAMEA2338670) | human gut metagenome | biome: human gut; feature: human-associated habitat; material: faeces...
TGGGCGTATGAAATTTGCGTGGCTCTGACACTAGTACGAGAGGACCGTGTTGGACAGACCTCTGGTTTGCCGGTTGTGCCGCCAGGTGCATTGCCGGGTATCTAAGTCTGGATCGGATAAGTGCTGAAAGCATCTAAGTACGAAGCCGGCCACAAGATTAGATTTCTCAGGGTCGTCAAAGACGATGACGTTGATAGGATGCAGGTGTAAAGGTGGAGACACCAAAGCCGAGCATTACTAATTGCCCGTTCACTTTCCTTGAAATAAGGATGGATGATATATACTTTCAGCTTTGAAACAAGTGCTGGAATTGCTTGCTTGTGAGTCATGAATACATAAAACGATATTCAGGTGACTATGGCACGAAGGTTCCACCTCTTCCCATTCCGAACAGAGAAGTTAAGCTTCGTCACGCCGATGGTACTGCGCAAGTGGGAGAGTAGGTAGTCGCCGTCTTGAAGAGGTCCTGCAGCAACGACGCTGCGGGACCTTTTTTTATGCCCGGACGCGACGGGCTGACGCAGGGACATACTCGATTAAACAATCTGATAGAATTTGTTTCTTGGAATCTTTTTTGTGCCTGCCCGTATGCGACAGGACGCTCCGAGAGCGGGAGTGTGGATACTCATTATATCGGAATGGCTGATAAATCGGCTTCAGGCGTGCGCTCGCTAGCGTGACTTTTCATTCAGGTGAGAATTCCTGTAACCTGGGTACAGCTTGGGGGATTCGTTGGTCGGGCATAAATTTTAGCAGGTCTGAACAATAAGAATGCCTTATCCTTTGAGAAAGTAACACATACATAATTTATATAACAATTATGTGTATAAGTTGGGTTAGCCTAAATCTGAAAAGTCAATTTTGTCTATTTATTTAAATACCAAATAATGGGTTTCTTTTAATTTGTGTTACAAAACATATTTAATTCTAGCGTATTACATATTTGTTATTGTATGGTTAAAAACTTTCCATTCTTATCGAAATATTTCTTCTAAAATAGTAGTGGATTAAGGCTTATTTAGTATATTTGACTTCAGAAATTGTAATAATTACAATTGATAAAATTGTAAGTTTATAAACTAAAGTTTAATAATTATTATGGAAAACAAAATTCAGGAGCTCACTGATAAGATTTATCGTGAAGGGGTGGAAAAGGGTAATGAAGAAGCACAGCGACTTATCGAAGAGGCTCAGAAGAAAGCTCAGAAGTTGATAGCTGACGCGGAGAAAGAAGCTGAAGGCATCATTGCCAATGCTCGTAAGTCCGCTGACGAATTGACGGAGAACACAAAGTCCGAATTGAAGTTGTTTGCGGGACAAGCCCTGAATGCACTGAAAACAGAAATCACTAATTTATTGACGAATCAGACTGTTTCGGATGCAGTAAAAGGTTTTATTGCAGATAAAGATTATTTCAACAAATTTATTGTAACGCTGGCTGCTCAGTGGTCGGTAAATGAACCCATTGTCATATCTGTAAAGGATGCAGAGGCTTTGAAAAAATATTTTGCCTCAAATGTGAAGTCCCTGCTCGATAAAGGAGTCAGAATAGAAGAAGTAAATGGGTCTAAAGCACTTTTCTCTGTTTCACCGGCAGATGGTTCGTATAAAGTGAATTTTGGTGAAGAGGAATTCGAAAATTACTTCAAGGAATTTCTTCGTCCTCAGCTAGTTGAAATGTTGTTTTAACAGAAAAGTATGAGTACATATTATTGTCTGGTAGCTGGTTTGCCTGATATTTCGCTGGATGATGGTAAATTAAGTTATTCTATTGCTGACTTTAAATCGGAGTTGTATCCGGAGCTGTCCGTACAAGATCGGAAACTGATAGATTTGTTTTATTTGAAATTTGATAATGCAGATTTATTAGAACTTCTGAAAAATAAAGATGCGGTAACAGAAGGCAGAGGTAATTTTTCGGCAGAGGAATTACTTCAGCTGATTGATGCCGTACGTGACGGAGATGTTCCGGATAAAAAATTTCCTTCTTATTTGGTGGATTTTGTTACTCAATATTTTATACTTCCGCAAGAAGAATTGCATCGCGCTGAAGATTTATTAGCTTCATTGTATTTTTCTTATGGAATGGCATGCAAGAATCCTTTTATCGCTTCGTGGTTTGAGTTTAATTTAAACGTGAATAATATATTGGCTGCTTTTGCTGCACGTAAGTATAAGCTGGAAGTGCCGAATGTTATTGTTGGAAACACAAGCGTATGCGAACAATTACGTACATCGAATGCACGTGATTTCGGATTAAACGAAACTCTTGAATATTTTGAAGCGTTGCAGCGTATTGCCGATATTGAGGAATTGGTAGAGCGAGAGAAAAAGGTGGATACCTTAAAATGGAAATGGCTGGAAGATGAGTCTTTCTTCCACTATTTTACAGTAGAACGTATCTTCGTTTTTTTGATGCAACTGGAAATGATTGAACGCTGGATTTCATTGGATAAGGAAAAAGGTAATGAACTTTTCCGCAAGATGATTCAAAACTTGAAAAATGAGGTTCAGATACCAGAAGAATTTAGAAAATAATAAAAAAAGATAAGAATGGCAACAAAAGGAACTGTTTTGGGCGTTATCGCCAATATGGTTACGCTGACTGTTGACGGCCCTGTGGCTCAAAATGAAATTTGTTATATTACTACCGGAGGTGACCGTTTGATGGCCGAAGTTATCAAAGTGGTGGGCAAAAATGTTTATGTACAGGTGTTTGAAAGTACACGTGGACTGAAGGTAGGAGCCGAAGCTGAGTTTACAGCTCACATGTTGGAAGTAACTTTGGGGCCGGGCATGCTGTCGAAAAATTATGATGGTTTGCAGAATGACCTCGACAAGATGGAAGGAGTTTTCCTGAAACGTGGACAATATACTTATCCGCTGGATAAAGAAAAAAAGTGGCATTTCAAGCCAATCGTAAAAGCGGGTGATAAGGTAGGACCTTCAGCATGGCTGGGTGAAGTGGAAGAGAATCATCAACCATTGAAAATCATGGTGCCTTTTCAACTTCGTGGTACATATAAAGTAAAATCAATTGTCGCTGAAGGTGACTATACAATTGAAGATACAGTCGTAGTCTTGACGGATAAGGAAGGCGAAGACATTAAAGTCAATATGATTCAAAAATGGCCGGTGAAAAAGGCTATGACGAATTATGTTGAAAAACCACGTCCGTATAAATTGCTGGAAACAGGTGTACGTGTAATCGATACGATGAATCCTATCGTGGAAGGTGGTACAGGATTTATTCCTGGACCGTTTGGTACGGGAAAGACTGTATTGCAGCATGCTATTTCGAAACAGGCTGAAGCAGATATTGTTATTATAGCTGCTTGTGGTGAACGTGCAAATGAGGTCGTGGAAATCTTTACAGAATTTCCAGAATTGGTGGACCCGCATACTGGCCGTAAGTTGATGGAACGTACTATTATCGTGGCAAATACCTCGAATATGCCGGTTGCTGCACGTGAGGCATCAGTGTATACAGCTATGACAATGGCCGAATTTTATCGTGCCATGGGATTGAAGGTCTTGTTGATGGCCGACTCTACATCCCGTTGGGCACAGGCTTTGCGTGAAATGTCTAACCGTATGGAGGAACTTCCGGGACCGGATGCTTTCCCTATGGATATTTCTGCTATTATATCCAATTTCTATGGACGTGCCGGATTCGTACATTTGTATAATGGTGCAACTGGTTCTATTACCTTTATCGGTACCGTATCTCCGGCAGGTGGTAACTTAAAGGAACCGGTAACGGAGAACACCAAAAAGGTTGCAAGATGCTTCTATGCGTTGGAGCAGGAACGTGCAGACCGTAAGCGTTATCCGGCTGTAAATCCGATTGATTCGTATTCAAAATATTTGGAATATCCGGAATTTGAAAAATATATTTCAGAACGTATCAACAGTCAGTGGACAGGAAAAGTAAATGAATTGAAGACCAGATTGCTGCGTGGTAAGGAAATTGCCGAACAGATCAACATTTTGGGAGATGACGGTGTACCTATAGAATATCATGTAATTTTCTGGAAGTCGGAGTTGATAGACTTTGTTATCCTGCAACAAGATGCCTTCGATGAAGTGGATTCTGTGACTCCGATGGAACGTCAGGAGGATATTGTGAACATGATAATCGATATTTGTCACACAGACTTCAAGTTCGAAACTTTTGTAGAGGTAATGGATTACTTCAAAAAGATGATTAATATTTGTAAGCAGATGAATTACTCTAAGTATAAATCTGAGCAGTATGAAGATTTCCGTAAGCAGCTTGCCACATTGGTTGCCGAAAGAAGTGTGAAGTAAACTTATAAAGTTAATGGAAGAAAATGGCAACAAAAGCGTTTCAAAAAATATATACTAAGATTAGTCAGATTACGAAAGCTACTTGCTCGTTGAAAGCAACGGAAGTGGGCTATGATGAACTGGCTATGGTAAACGGCAAACTTGCCCAGGTGGTAAAGATTGCTGGTGATGAGGTAACACTTCAGGTGTTTGAGGGTACGGAAGGTATTCCTACTAATGCCGAGGTTGTATTCCTGGGTAAATCGCCTACATTAAAAGTGAGTGAGCAACTGGCAGGTCGTTTCTTTAATGCTTTCGGTGATCCTATTGACGGAGGACCGGAGATTGAGGGAAAAGAAGTTGAGATTGGCGGACCGTCTGTTAATCCGGTACGTCGTAAGCAACCTTCTGAGTTGATTGCTACCGGTATTGCAGGTATCGACTTGAATAATACGCTGGTTTCCGGTCAGAAGATTCCGTTTTTTGCAGATCCTGACCAGCCCTTCAACCAGGTAATGGCTAATGTAGCCTTGCGTGCCGAAACAGATAAGATTATCTTGGGTGGTATGGGTATGACAAATGATGATTATTTGTATTTCAAGAATGTGTTCTCGAATGCAGGTGCATTGGACCGTATCATCAGTTTTGTAAATACTACCGAAAATCCTCCTGTAGAGCGCTTGCTGATTCCTGATATGGCACTGACCGCTGCCGAATACTTTGCGGTTGAGCATAATCAGAAGGTACTGGTCCTGTTGACAGATATGACTTCGTATGCTGATGCACTGGCTATTGTGTCGAATCGTATGGACCAGATTCCGTCGAAGGATTCTATGCCAGGTTCGTTGTATTCAGATTTGGCGAAGATCTATGAAAAGGCTGTACAGTTCCCGACCGGAGGTTCTATTACGATTATTGCGGTAACGACCTTGTCGGGCGGCGATATTACACATGCAGTTCCTGATAATACCGGATATATCACTGAAGGACAGTTGTTCTTACGTCGTGATAGTGACATCGGTAAGGTAATCGTAGACCCGTTCCGTTCATTGTCGCGTTTGAAACAGTTGGTTAGCGGTAAAAAGACGCGTAAAGATCATCCGCAGGTGATGAATGCCGCTGTACGTTTGTACGCCGATGCAGCCAACGCAAAAACCAAGATGGAGAACGGTTTCGATTTGACTAACTACGACGAACGTGCATTGGCTTTTGCTAAGGATTATGCAAATCAGTTGCTGGCTATTGATGTTAACCTGAATACAACAGAAATGCTTGATGTGACTTGGGGACTGTTCAGTAAATACTTTAAGCCGGAAGAAGTTAATATCAAGAAAGAATTTGTTGATCAGTACTGGAAAAAGTAATTCATAAATTCACAGAGAAATGGCTATTAAATTTCAATATAACAAAACTTCGTTGCAACAGCTTGAGAAGCAGTTCAAGATTCGTGTGCGTACGCTTCCTATTATTAAAAATAAGGAAAGCGCGCTGCGACTGGAGGTAAAGCGCTGCAAGACTGAGGCTGTGGAGCTTGAAGGAAGCCTGGAAAAACAGATTCAGGCTTATGAAGCCATGTTCGCACTCTGGAATGAATTTGATGCTTCATTGATCAAGGTGAAGGATGTTCATTTGGGCGTACGTAAGATTGCAGGAGTACGTGTACCGCTTTTGGAAGATGTGGATTTCGATGTTCGGCCGTTTAGTTTATTTTGTAGTCCTAAATGGTATGCAGACGGTATCCATTTGCTAAAAGATTTGGCTCGTACTGCTATTGAAAGAGAATTTACGCTCGCCAAATTGAGCTTGCTGGAACATGCGCGTAAGAAGACTACGCAGAAAGTGAATCTTTTTGAGAAGGTTCAGATACCCGGTTATCAGGATGCGCTGAGAAAAATCAAGCGCTTCATGGAAGATGAAGAGAATTTGTCGAAATCTTCTCAGAAGATTCTGAAATCGATTCAGGAAAAAAGAAAGGAGGCTGAAGTATGATTGCTAAGATGAAGAAACTTACGTTTCTGGTTTATCACAAAGAATATGATGCCTTTTTGAAGAGCATACGAGATCTGGGAGTAGTTCATGTGGCTACCAAGGCACAAGGTAGTGCTGAAAATGCGGCTTTGCAGGAAAGTATTCGCTTATCGGCACGGTATACAGCAGCAATCAAGATGTTGCAAGGCTTGAATGTTCAGCCTGCAGCTGCTCATACAGGGGATGCCGGCAAAGGTACAGAGGCTCTTGCCGAAATAGAAGATGTACAGCAGCAGATACAGCAAGTCGCTCATAAGCTTCAGGCTGTGGAAAAAGAGCTTGTACAGCTGGAGCCATGGGGCGATTTCGATCCGAAGAGTGTAGCTCGGCTTCGTGATGCTGGCTATCAGATTGATTTTTATATCTGCTCTGATAAACAGTTCAAGGAGGAATGGGTCGATTTGTATAATGCAACGGAAATTAATCATGTCGGTTCAAAACTGTATTTTGTTACAGTGATGCCGAAGGGTGAAAACATTGACCTGGAAGTAGAAACGGCAAAATTGCCGGATTGCTCTTTGTCTGACTTACATGTGCGGAAAGAGAATCTTGCAAAGCAAAGTGAAGCATTACAGGTACGTCTGAAAGATCTGGCTGCATCGGTTGTTCCCGATTTACAGGCTGCTCAGGCACAAGTGCATTCACAGATTGAATTTTCGAAGGTCGTACTGAATACGGATTCACTTGCAGATAACAAGTTGATGTTGCTGCAAGGATGGGCTCCTGCTGACTGTGTTAGTAAAATAAAGGATTTCTTGGAATCCAAAGAGGTTTACTATGAAGTGGCAGATCCCACTCCGGAGGATGATGTTCCTATTTTACTTGATAACAAAGGATTCTTCCGACTCTTTGAACCGATAATGCGTTTGTATATGCTTCCGAAGTATAATGAACTGGATTTGACTCCGTTCTTTGCTCCATTTTTTATGCTGTTCTTCGGATTGTGTTTGGGTGACTCGGGTTATGGATTGTTTATGTTGCTGGCAGTTACAGTTTACCGGCTTGTAGCAAAGAACATATCAGCTTCGATGAAACCTATCCTTACACTGGTACAATTGCTGGGAGCTTCTACAATGGTTTGCGGACTTTTGACGGGTACTTGTTTTGGATTTAATCTGTATGATATTCAACTTCCTCTTTTCCAGAGCTTGAAAGAAGCAATTTCGCTGGATAACCAGCAGATGTTCAATCTTTCTCTGATTTTGGGAGGTGTACAGATTATCTTTGGCATGATACTGAAGGCTGTAAATCAGACAATCCAGTTCGGCTTTAAATATGCTGTCGCTACAATCGGATGGCTTTTTATCCTGGTTAGTACGGCTATTGCTTTTGCCGCTCCGGGTTTCATGCCTATGGGTGGAACTGTTCATATGGTATTCCTTGCCATTGGAGTCTTGATGGCTTACTTGTATAATAGTCCGGGAAAGAATGTCTTTGTAAATATAGGACTGGGGCTGTGGGATAGTTATAATATGGCTACAGGTCTGTTGGGTGATGTCTTGTCGTATGTCCGTCTGTTCGCATTGGGACTGTCGGGAGGTATTTTGGCAAGCGTATTTAATAGTCTGGCTGTAGGAATGAGTCCTGATAATGTTATTGCCGGTCCGATAGTGATGGTCCTGATTTTTGTGATCGGACATGCGATAAATATGTTTATGAATGTGTTGGGAGCGATGGTACACCCGATGCGTCTGACTTTCGTAGAGTTCTTTAAGAATTCAGGATACGAAGGTGGAGGAAAGGAATATAAGCCTTTCAAAAACTAATAAAATAAAGTAAAAACTAAAAATTAAATCTTATAAATTATGGAAATGAATCTTTTGATTGCCTACATTGGCATCGCAATTATGGTTGGTTTATCTGGAATTGGTAGTGCTTATGGTGTAACAATCGCAGGTAATGCTTCAATTGGAGCTTTGAAGAAAAACGATAGTGCATTTGGTAACTTCTTGGTATTGACGGCACTTCCGGGTACTCAGGGATTGTATGGCTTTGCAGGTTACTTTATGTTCCAGAGTATTTTTAACGTGTTGACTCCTGAAATTTCAGCTATTCAGGCTTGTGCGGTTCTTGGTTCGGGTATTGGCTTGGGACTGGTTGCCTTGTTCTCGGCTATTCGTCAGGGACAGGTTTGTGCAAATGGTATTGCAGCTATCGGACAAGGACATAATGTATTCGGTAATACGTTGATTTTGGCTGTATTCCCAGAATTGTATGCAATTGTTGCTCTGGCTGCTACATTCTTGATGGGTTCTGCACTTGCATAAAAATTAGTATAACCATGGGTAGATATCAGGCCTCTTTGAGATGAAATTCCTGATGTTTGCTCGGAAAAGTCTTGGCTTCATTCTGTGAAGTCGAGACTTTTTTCTTTAGTTATAGGTGAAAATGGAATAAAAAACTTTTATTTCTTCGCCTAATTAAATGTTTTTTGTAACTTCGTGCCTGATTTAGAAAATATTAAAGATGATGATGAAACAGCTATTAACACCTGATTACATTTTTGAATCGAGTTGGGAGGTGTGCAATAAGGTAGGGGGTATTTATACTGTACTATCTACAAGGGCTAAAACCCTGCAGAATGTATTTCCTGACCGGATTTTCTTTATTGGTCCGGATGTTTGGCTAGAGAATCCTTTATTTACCGAAGATGAAAAAATGTTGCTGGCATGGCATAAACATGCTACAGAAAAAGATGGATTAAAAATACGTATAGGACGGTGGAATATCCCGGGGCATCCTATTGCTATTTTAGTGGATTTTACTCCGTTCTACGAACAAAAAAATGATATTTATACTCAGGCATGGATTGACTATCAAGTAGATTCTCTTCACGCTTATGGTGATTATGATGAGGCGTCCATGTTCTCTTATGCAGCAGGAAAGGTTGTAGAAAGTTATTATAGGTATAATTTACAAGCCTCTGATAAAGTCATTTATCAGGCACATGAATGGATGACTGGATTGGGAGCCTTATACATACAGAAACACGTTCCTGAGATTGCAACAATCTTTACTACTCACGCTACTTCTATCGGACGTTCGATTGCCGGAAATAATAAACCTCTTTACGATTATTTATTTGCTTATAATGGCGACCAGATGGCGCAGGAACTTAATATGGAGTCAAAACACTCTATAGAAAAGCAGACTGCACACCATGTGGATTGTTTTACTACAGTAAGTGAAATTACTAATCACGAATGTAGTGAACTGTTGGATAAGTCGGCAGATGTTGTGTTGATGAATGGCTTTGAAGACGATTTTGTCCCTAAAGGTACGTTGTTCGCTAAAAAGCGTAAACATGCCCGTGAAACTTTGTTGAACATGGCCAACAAGCTGATGGGTATCCATCTTACGGACGATACGATGATTATTGGTACAAGCGGACGTTATGAGTTTAAAAATAAGGGAATAAATGTATATCTGGAGGCCTTGAACCGCTTGACACGTGACAAAAATCTGAAAAAAGAGGTACTAGCGTTTATCTATGTGCCAGGGTGGGTAGGAGAAGCTCGTGAAGATTTGCGTGAGCGTCTGGATAGTGACAAGGACTATGATACTCCGCTGGAATGTCCGTTTATAACTCATTGGCTACATAACATGAGTCACGACCAAGTTCTTGATATGCTGAAGTATCTGAATATGTCTAACGGAGCAGATACCAAAGTGAAGGTTGTCTTTGTCCCTTGTTATTTGGATGGAAAAGATGGCATCTTGAATGAGTTGTATTATGACTTGCTGATTGGAATGGATTTGAGCGTTTATCCTTCGTATTATGAACCTTGGGGATATACCCCGTTGGAAAGCATAGCTTTCAAGGTTCCTACAATAACTACCGATTTGGCTGGTTTCGGGTTGTGGGTTAATTCTTTGAAAGGAGGCAGTTCGACCTTGAAGGATGGCGTGAAAGTAATTCACCGTACAGACTATAACTACTCGGAAGTAGCAGATGTAATAAAAGATACGATTTCTGAATTTTCGACATTGACTGATACTGAAATTAATAAGATACGTAAGAATGCGGCAAATATTGCTGAAAAGGCACTGTGGAAACACTTTATACAGTACTATTATGAGGCCTATGACGTTGCGTTGCGCAATGCTGCAAAGCGCCTTTCTTTGAAATAACTTGAATTCTTATACTAATTTTAAGCAATATGAAAGTCAAAACGAATTATGCTAACGCTCCAGTGTGGAGAGAAGTAAATGTAAAATCTCGTATTCCCGAATCTTTGAAGATGTTAGGGGAAATGGCTCGTAATATCTGGTGGGCATGGAATAATGAGGCAACTGAGATGTTTAAGGAACTGGATCCTGAATTATGGCAAGTGGTAGGTCAGAATCCAGTTGCTTTGCTGGAACGTCTGAGTTACGAAAAGCTGGAAGTTTTGTCTACAAATCATGAGGTTCTGACAAAAATCAATAATATTTATAATAAGTTCAAAGCATACATGAATGAGAAGCCTGATTCTTCTCGTCCTTCTGTTGCCTATTTCTGTATGGAATATGGTTTGACTCACGTCTTGAAAATCTATTCCGGCGGTTTGGGTATCTTGGCAGGTGACTATTTGAAAGAGGCTTCAGACAGTAATGTCGATATGTGTGGTATTGGATTCCTGTATCGTTATGGATATTTCACTCAGAGCCTGTCAATGGACGGACAGCAGATTGCTAACTATGAAGCACAGAACTTCGGCAGCTTGCCTTTGGAACGTGTAACTGATGAAAATGGCCAGCCAATGGTACTGGACGTACCTTATCTGAATTACTATGTTCATGCGTATATATGGAGAGTAAATGTAGGTCGTGTTCCTTTGTATTTGCTGGATACAGACAATGAAATGAACAGTGAATTTGACCGTCCTATTACTTATCAGTTGTATGGTGGCGACTGGGAAAACCGTTTGAAACAGGAAATCCTGTTGGGTATCGGTGGTGTATTGTTGTTGAAGAAACTGGGTATCAAGAAAGACGTATATCACTGCAATGAGGGTCATGCTGCCTTGTGTAACGTTCAGCGTTTGTGCGATTATGTAGAAAGTGGAATGTCATTCGATGAAGCTTTGGAAGTAGTTCGTGCATCTTCACTGTATACTGTTCATACTCCGGTTCCGGCAGGTCATGACTATTTTGATGAAGGCTTGTTTGGAAAATATATGGGCGGTTATCCGCAGCGTATGGGTATTTCTTGGGACGATTTGATGGATTTAGGCCGTATCAACCCGGGAGACCATAACGAACGTTTCTGCATGTCTACTTTCGCATGTAATACTTGTCAGGAAGTTAATGGTGTAAGCTGGTTGCACGGAAAGGTATCTCAGGAAATGTTCTCTGGTATTTGGAAAGGTTATTTCCCTGAAGAAAACCATGTAGGTTATGTAACTAACGGCGTTCACTTCCCGACTTGGTGTGCTTCTGAATGGAAACAGTTGTATGCTAAATATTTTGACAAGAATTTCTTGAACGACCAGTCAAATCCTCAAATCTGGGAAAAGATTTACAATGTACCCGATGAAGAGATCTGGAAGACTCGTATGGCGTTAAAGAATAAATTGATTAGCTATATTCGTAATCAATTCCGCGATACATGGTTGAAGAACCAGGGAGATCCTTCTCGTGTAGTATCTTTGATGGAAAGAATTAATCCGAATGCATTGCTGATTGGATTTGCTCGTCGTTTTGCTACTTATAAGCGTGCACATTTGCTGTTTACTGATTTGGACCGCTTGTCTAAGATTGTTAATAATCCTGATTATCCGGTACAATTCCTGTTTGCAGGTAAAGCACACCCGCATGATGGAGCAGGACAGGGATTGATTAAGAAAATTGTAGAAATTTCACAGCGTCCTGAATTCTTGGGTAAGATTATCTTCCTCGAAAATTATGATATGAAGTTGGCACGTCGTCTTGTTTCGGGTGTTGATATCTGGATGAATACTCCGACACGTCCTTTGGAAGCATCTGGTACATCAGGAGAAAAAGCTTTGATGAACGGTGTTGTAAACTTCTCTGTCCTTGATGGATGGTGGCTGGAAGGCTATCGTGAAGGTGCTGGTTGGGCACTGACAGAAAAACGTACTTACCAGAATCAGGAATATCAGGATAAACTGGATGCTGCAACTATTTATAGTATTCTTGAAACAGAGATTCTGCCGTTGTATTATGCTCGTAACAAGAAAGGATATTCTGAAGGATGGGTTAAGACAATCAAGAATTCTATTGCTCAGATTGCTCCTCATTATACAATGAAGCGTCAGTTGGATGATTACTATAGCAAATTCTATACTAAAGAGGCTAAACGTTTCCATGCTTTGGCTGAAAATGATTTTGCTAAGGTCAAAGAACTCGCAAAATGGAAAGAAGAAGTTGCTGCAAAATGGGATTCTATCCAGATTGTATCAATGGATAAGTGTGAGGAACTGCGTCAGGGCAATGTAGAAAGTGGTAAGGATTATACTATCACTTGTGTTGTTGACGAAAAGGGACTGGATGATGCTATCGGCATTGAAATGGTAGTAACTTATACAAATGTAGAAGGCAAAGAATATGTTTACTGTGTTGCTCCTATGGAACTGGTTAAGCGTGAGGGTGACTTGTATACATTCCAGGTAACTCACAGCTTGTCTAATGCTGGAAGTTTCAAGGTTGCTTACCGTATGTTCCCGAAGAATCCTGAATTGCCTTATCGTCAGGACTTCTGCTACGTACGCTGGTTCAATGAATAATTGATATTAATCCTTTATTTTATACAGAGAGGCTATGAGTAATCATAGCCTCTTTTATTTTTTCATTGCATGCAGTATTTGGACGTTTTTTTACTTTAATAAATAGAAAAAATTCTATTTTATGAAGATATTAAAAAAATACTGGATAATTGCTGTACTTGCGTTGGTCAATGCATTACAGTCTTGTAGCGACGATGATGGTTATTCTGTTGGCGATATTGCTACAGATTGGGTAACCGTTCGTGTAGAAGGAGAGGGCGTATATAGTTTTACTGGCGATACGTGGGGAACAATGTATCCGGCAGCAAATGGCGTTTGGAATTATTCTCTGGTAGAGGGGCAGCGTGCTTTTCTTGTCTTTAATCCTTTATTTGATAATTATTATGGTTATGATGTAGGTATCAAGGCGGAACAGATTTATCCTTTTCTGACTAAAGCTGTAGAAGATCTGACTCCTGAAAATGAAGACGAGTATGCCAATCATCCGGCTTATTTGGAGAACATATGGATAGCGGGTGGCTATATGAATGTAATTTTTACTCAGAAACTTGCTTCGCAACATAAACATCGTGTCAGTCTGGTAAAAAAGTCTGGTGAACAAGATATTGCCGATGACGGCTATATCTATTTGGAGTATCGCTACAATACTTATGGAGATACGTTGAATGTTTTCAATCCGAACGCGGGAGTTGTGTGCTATAATTTGAATACACTTCCACTTGATGAGGCAAAAGGTATTAAGTTGAAGGTTAATGAGGCCTATTACGGAGAGCATATTCTGACTTTTAATAATATGAACGAGGCGACGCCAGATGATGCCAAGCAATTGTCTTATACTGGTGAAGTGGCAGTTCAGTAAAATATACCGGCAGGTCTGTATTTCGGACATGTTCTTATATATATACATTTTGCCTGTAGGTTAATAAAAGGACACTTATTTGCATATCTCCATGAAAATCTTATTTTTGCCATAAAAAATAGGATTATGAAGATATTGATAGTAGAAGACGATAAGGATTTAAGAGAAATTACAACGGCTTCTTTGGAGAAAGAACGTTATGTAGTTTCTCAAGCGCCGGATTATCGTACGGCGTTACAGAAAATAGAAGATTATGACTATGACTGTATTTTGCTGGATATTATGCTTCCAGACGGTAACGGACTCGATCTGCTGGAAGAACTCCATGCATTGGGAAAACGTACGAATGTAATTATCCTATCGGCAAAAGATTCTTTGGAAGATAAGGTTAACGGTCTCGATTTGGGGGCGGATGATTATCTTCCAAAGCCTTTTCATCTGGCTGAACTGCATGCCCGTATCAAGAGTCTGTTCCGCCGTAACCTTCGTGACGGCGAACGGAAATTGCAGGTTGGAAACATAGAAGTATTTCCCGACCAGTTTCGTGTGCTGGTTCAAGGTAAGGAGATAGAGCTGAACCGGAAAGAATATGATATTTTAAATTATTTTATGTCACGTCCAGGACGGTTGGTAAATAAAAATACATTGGCTGAATCCGTTTGGGGAGATCATATCGACCAGGTCGATAATTTTGATTTTATCTATGCACAGATAAAGAATCTGCGAAAACGATTAAAGGATGCCGGGGCTACTCCGGAGCTGAAATCGGTTTATGGTTTCGGATATAAATTTGTAGTAGAATGAAACTCTTCCATTTAGTTTTATGGCGTATATCATTGGCTTTGATAGTGGTTCTTTCCTTATGGGCAGGATTTTTTTATATGAAAATAGTCGATGAAGTAAACGATGAAGTAGATGATACACTGGAGGACTATTCCGAAGGACTTATTATTCGAGCTTTGTCGGGAGAGGATATGCCTGCTTCCAGTAACGGATCGAATAATCAGTATTATTTATATGAGGTCAGTGAATCATACGCCATGGCACATCCTCAAATAACTTATCGAGATGAAATGGTGTTTATCACCGAAAAGGATGAAACGGAACCGGCTCGTGTGTTGATGACAATTTTCCGAACAGACGACGATCGGTATATGGAACTGGTTGTCTATACGCCTACCATTGAGAAACTTGATTTGTTAAGGACCATTTTCTGGTGGATTGTCTTCCTGTATATTTTGTTGTTGCTGATTATATTGCTTATCAACGTATGGGTTTTCCGTAAGAATATGAAGCCTTTGTATACGTTGTTAAAATGGCTGGATGGCTATCAGTTGGGGAATAAGAATACGCCACTGGAAAATACAACTCAAATTACAGAGTTTCGCCGGTTGAATACGGCAGCCATAGCTTATGCGGAGCGTAGTGAGAAATTGTTCGAACAGCAGAAGTTGTTTATCGGAAATGCTTCTCACGAGATGCAGACTCCTTTGGCTATTTGCCGTAACCGTCTTGAAATGCTTATGGAAGATGAGAATCTGACGGAACAGCAGCTTAATGAATTGATGAAGACTCATCAGACATTAGAGAATCTGACCCGGATGAATCGTTCTCTGCTGTTGTTGTGTAAAATTGAAAATGGTCAGTTTGCCGATACCCATCCGGTCTGTCTGAACGAAGTTCTTAGTCGTTATCTGGAGGATTATAAAGAAGTGTATGCCTACCGGAATATTTCAGTTACAATAGAAGATGGTGGTAAGTTCTGTGTAGACATGAATGATTCATTGGTCTCCGTCTTGGTGACTAATTTGTTGAAGAATGCCTTTGTCCATAACATGGATGGCGGTTTCATTCATATCAGAATCACTCCCAGCTTATTTGAGATTAGCAATAAGGGGGACAAGGCACTGGATAGCGAACGTATATTCGAACGTTTTTATCAAGGGCAGAAAAAAGAAGGTTCTACTGGGCTTGGACTAGCTTTGGTTGATTCTATCTGTAAGTCGAATCGTTTACAGATAATCTATGCCTATACAGAAGGCAGGCATGTCTTTACAATCACCCGGCAGGAGTAGATTGACATTTTTCTATACCGATTTCATTTTCTTTTCAGATTCGTTCTGCATCTTTGTACTATGGAAATCCGAATAATAATTAATAAAATAGTGAAATATGAAAAAGCTGATTCTTTTGCTGGTATGTTTTTTTTCAGTGCAGACAATGCTATGGGCAGACAATGACAAACCTATTCAGATAGGGCAGTTGCCTACAAAGGCTCAGACACTTATAACAACTTATTTTAAGGGGCATAAAGTTGCTCTGGCTAAAATGGAGTCGGGGGTGTTTTATAAAAATTATGATGTCATTTTTACGAATGGAGAAAAATTGGAATTCGATCGTTCGGGTGACTGGACAGAAGTAAAATGTCCGAAGTCGGAAGTCCCTGCTGCCATTATTCCAAAGGCTATCCGGTCGTATGTAAAAGAGAATTATCCTAACGAAAAAATTCTTCAGATAGAGCGTAAGGGAAAAGAGTATGAGATAAAACTTTCCAATCACTGGGAAATTACCTTTGACAATAAATATCGCGTTATCGATATCGATGATTAATAAAATGCCCTGCAAGTATCCCACTTTGGAAAATGCTTGCAGGGCAAAATGTTATATAGCAACTCCTTGTTAAGAGTTCATACTCATCAGGAATTCTTCGTTGTCTTTGGTCTTTTCCAGACGGTCTTTTACGAAGTCCATAGCTTCTATCGGATTCATGTCGGCAAGATACTTGCGTAAGATCCACATGCGGTCCAATGTTGTCTTGTCAAGCAACAGATCGTCTCGGCGTGTGCTTGATGCAGTAATGTTGACAGCCGGGAAGATTCGCTTGTTGCTCAGGTTACGATCCAGCTGGAGTTCCATGTTACCGGTACCCTTGAATTCTTCGAAGATTACCTCATCCATCTTAGAACCCGTATCAATCAGAGCAGTAGCGATGATAGTCAGTGAACCTCCACCTTCAATGTTACGTGCAGCACCGAAGAAACGTTTTGGTTTGTGCAGTGCATTAGCATCGACACCACCCGAAAGCACTTTACCCGATGCTGGTGATACTGTATTGTATGCACGAGCCAGACGAGTGATAGAGTCGAGGAAGATAACTACATCATGTCCACACTCTACCATGCGTTTTGCTTTCTCCAGTACAATACCTGCTATCTTTACGTGGCGTTCTGCCGGTTCGTCGAAAGTTGAAGCGATGACCTCAGCATTTACGCTGCGAGCCATGTCGGTAACTTCTTCCGGACGTTCATCGATAAGCAACATAATCATATATACTTCCGGATGATTGGCTGCAATGGCATTGGCAATATCTTTCATCAAGATAGTCTTACCTGTTTTAGGCTGTGCCACAATCAATGCACGCTGACCTTTACCGATAGGAGCGAAGAGATCGACTACACGTGCCGACAAGTTGTCGTCGTATCCTTTGCAGAGTTTGAATTTTTCATCAGGGAACAACGGAGTGAGATGGTCGAACGGCACACGGTCACGTACCAGTCCGGGATCCAGTCCGTTAATTTTCGAAACTTTTACCAGCGGGAAATATTTCTCACCTTCCTTGGGAGGACGGATTGTACCTTCTACTACGTCGCCTGTTTTCAATCCGAATAATTTAATTTGCGACTGAGAAACATAAATATCGTCTGGTGAGGAAAGATAATTATAATCAGATGAGCGAAGGAAACCGTAACCGTCGGGCATAATTTCCAAAACTCCTGTACCTGCCAGAATATCATCGAATTCGTACGGTTTTTCTACCGGTTTGGGCTGGACAGGCTCTGCTACAACCGGCTGTGGAGCTGGAAGGTTGGCTGTAGTGCCTTGGGGAACGATGTGATTGTTATTTTGAGCCTGTTGCTGGCGTCCGTTATTCTGGTTATTGTTACGGTTGTTGTTATTATAGCGTTGCTGGCGCTGCTGGTATTTATTGTTATTCGGCTTATTATCCTTTTCAGGTTTCTCTGCCGGTGCTGTTTGCGGAGCAGCTTCCATTTTGGTAGCTTCAAATTTTCCCAGTAACTCTGTCGGAAGCTCGATTTTTTCAGATGGAAGATCCTCGATTGGAATAAAGTCGTCGCCACTTGTAAGATCCAGTTCCGGGAGTTCCATATCATCAGTGTCTATTGGTGCTGGAACTACTTTTTCTTGGATTGGTTTTTCTGTATTTTCTTGATTTGATTGTTGCTCTTTTTCCAGTGTCGTTTTATTTTTGCTTCCAGGTTTCCGTCCACGTTTAGACTTAGGTTTATCTTCGCTTGCTGGAGTGGCAACACTTTCTGCCTGATTTTCTGAAACCTGAACGTTCTCATCTTTGAAAAGTGGAGCGGGTGCAGGTAGTGGAGGAGTATTGGCTTCCAGTTTTTGTGCTTTGTCCTTGGTTGCAGTGTAAACCTTGTCACCTTCTTTTTTCACGCTGATGCGTGAGCGTTTGCGAGGTTGCCCTTCTTTGCGTTCTTCGTTTGACTTGGCAGCTGCCGCTTTCTTGGTAGCACCGACGATTGCTTGTTCGTCCAGAATGCGGTATACCAGTTCTTCTTTACGTAACGTACTGGTTTTTTTCAGTCCCAACTCTTTGGCAATCTGCTGCAATTCAGTCAAATCTTTGTCATTTAGTTGAATGATGTTATACATAAGTATAGTGTAATGAGTTTAGTAACTATATGAAAGCGTAGCGCACAAGATTACGCACAGGCATGTAAAGCTAAGGAATAGCCTGTATTCATTTACGCTTATCAGTAATTACAGTTTAATGATTGTTTTGTTATTTGATGTAATAAGTAAAAAAGGAGTTTTTACATTGACAAAAGTAAGCCTTTTTCTGATATTATCCAATAAACTTGCCTTTTTTTTTCTTTTTTTCCTCTGTTTGCGAGAAAAGTGTTATTTTAGCGTTGGAATTTAACTCTTGGATTTTTAATTCTAAAAACTAAACAAAACAACATGAAGAAAGTTATTTTTACAGAAAAGGCTCCTGCTGCTATCGGTCCGTATAGCCAGGCTATCGAAGCAAATGGTATGGTATTCTTGTCGGGACAGTTGCCTGTTGATCCGGCAACCGGTGAATTTGCTCCTGGAGGGGTAGCAGAACAGACAGCACAATCGTTCGAAAACATTAAGAATATTCTGGCTGAAGCAGGTTTGACTACTGCCAATATTGTAAAGACCACTGTGTTTCTGGCCGATATGTCATTGTTCGCAGAAATGAATGGTGTATATGCAACCTACTTTGAAGGTGATTTCCCTGCTCGTTCGGCTGTAGCTGTAAAGGCATTGCCGAAAGGTGCATTGGTAGAAATTGAATGTATTGCGGTTAGATAACCGGATATTTACATTGAGCATACTGTCATTCAGGGTGTGGGTGCGCCTTCCCCTGAATGACATTATTTTAAATAAAATGATATGAATGGATTGAAATTCTTTTCTCGTATTGGCAATAAGTGGAAATGGTCTACATGTGTGCTGGGGATCGTTGTCATATTGATAGCGGTTATTTATATATATCGGTATGAACCGTTCCGTTCCGATTTTGAAATCACCGACGAACTGGGAGGAAATATCTTTCCGGTAACTATTCTTTCGACGGCTACTACCGATGCCAATTTGATCGTTCCTGCCGATACCGGTTATATAGGTAATTCGAAATCATGTATCGCCGTACGGATAAAGAGTACTTACAATAACAGCAAATTAAGAATAGAGGTAGATGAAACACCTTTCTTTTCGCGCTCCGTGTCAGAATTTATCTTGCCCGAGACGGGAAAAGAATATACAGTTTTCCCCGATATTGTATGGGACTATAACGCCTTGCGGGAAAATGAGCAGGCTGTTCCGGTCAGTGTATCCATTCATGTAGAGTTGAACAAGCGTGAACTGGGCAGCAGTGTACATACTTTTTCTGTACGCAGTATCAACGAATGTCTGCTGGGGTATATCGACAGTCGCCTGAAATTTCACGATACCGGCGAATTTTTTGCAGCCTATGTCAATGAGGATAATCCGAAGATAGACCAGATATTGCGTGAAGCATTGAATACACGCATTGTAAATCGTTTCTGGGGGTATCAGGGTAAAAGTGAAGACATTGTCGACAAGCAGGTGTATGCTTTGTGGTATGTTTTGCAGAAAAGGAACTTCAAATACAGTTCCATCAGTAACAGTAGCTTGTCATCGAATGTGGTGTTTACCCAGCGTGTTCGTACGTTCGATGATGCTTTGCAGTCGGCTCAGATTAATTGTGTGGACGGCAGTGTACTGTTTGCTTCGTTGCTGAAAGCTATCAATATCAATCCTATTCTGGTACGTATCCCCGGACACATGTTTGTAGGATATTATACCGACCGCATGCACCGGAATATGCATTTTCTGGAAACTTCAATGATTGGCGATGTTAATCTGGATGATTTCTTCCCCGAAGAAAAACTGGATTCTACGGTTGCAGGCAAGTCGCAGGAAAGTGTTTCACGGCTGATGTTCGAAAAGTCGAAGGAATATGCGACTCGCATTTATAAGGAAAATGAGGAACTGATACATTCCGGTAAAGTGAACTACATGTTTCTTGAGATAGACAAAGCTACTCGTGCCTATATACAGCCTATCGGGAAATAAACCAAAAAGAAAACAATGGAACTGATTTATTTGTATCACAGTGGATTTGCCTTGTTGGGTGAGGGCTTCACCATTATTATGGATTACTTTGAAGATTCGGTCTCGGCAACAAGCGGCATTGTACACGATGAGTTGCTGAAACGCTCCGGCAAGTTGTATGTGCTTTCCAGCCATTCTCATGCCGATCATTTCAATAAAAACGTGCTCACGTTTCGTTCAGAACATGCCGATGTTTTATACATTTTCTCGCGGGATATTTTGGAGCAGAAGCTGGCAAAACCGGAAGAAGCGGTATGGCTGGGTAAAGGAGAACATTATGCCGATGAACTCTTGCAGGTACATGCTTTCGGATCGACCGACATAGGGGTGTCATTCCTTATTGAAGTTGAAGGAAAGAAAATCTTTCATGCAGGTGATTTGAATAACTGGCATTGGATGGACGAAAGCGATGAAGCTGAATGGAGAGGCTACGAAAGGCACTTCCTTTGCGAGCTGACTGACATTACTCGCTATACCCGCAGCATGGATGTGGTGATGTTTCCTGTCGATCCGCGTCTGGGGAGGGAGTATATGCGTGGCCCTCGTCAATTTGTAGAACAGATAAAAACTTCTATCTTTGTACCGATGCATTTCGATGAGGCATACGATAAGGCTGCTGCATTCGCTCCGATTGCACGGGAATACGGTGCAGTGATGCCTGAAATACGCTCGAGAGGACAGAAGATAAGTTTAGAATTCAATAAAAATAACGTATTATGCAAGTAAAAGGACGATTCGATCATTTTAATATCAATGTGACTAATCTGGAAAAGAGTATCAAGTTTTATGAAACGGCACTGGGGCTGCACGAATCACACCGCAAGGAAGCAAGCGACGGTTCGTTCATTCTAGTATACATGGCAGACGACCATTCAAACTTTTTGCTGGAACTGACATGGCTGCGTGACCATACAGAAGCATACGAACTGGGCGAAAACGAAAGTCATCTCTGCTTACGTGTAGAGGGAGATTACGATGAAGTCCGCAAGTTCCACAAGGAAATGGGTTGCGTATGTTTCGAAAATGAAGCTATGGGACTTTATTTCATTAACGATCCGGACGATTACTGGATAGAAATTCTTCCGGTCAAGTAATAGCGGATTCAGATATTGTGTGTAAGTCTTAGAATAGATTCCCTAAAAACAACATGGTTATGATGAAATATATATCCCCCGGTTCGTGGTTCTCACTGGAATATCCGTCCGACTGGCGTGAGTTTGAGGACACAGAAGACAGTTTCTTGTTTTACAATCCCGACAAGTGGACGGGAAACTTCCGTATTTCGGCCTATCAGGGCGAGAATCGGAATTATGCACAGGAGTGCATCGAGTATGAAATGCAGCACAGTCGTGGAGTAAAGCTGGTCAAGGTGGGCAAGTGGAACTGTGCGTACCTGACCGAGAGCTTTCAGGAAAACGGCGTATGGTATACCTCTCATATCTGGGTGACGGGCAAGGATAGTATTTCGGTAGAATGCTCGTTTACCGTAACCAAGGGCGAAAGTGCAAAGGTAGCCGAGCAGATTATAGCTTCGCTGAATGTACGTGGTGCAGGAGAAAAATCGTGGAAGGAAATCATTCCGGTACGTGTACTCGAAATAAATGCTATCAATGAAGCATACGACTGGGCGGTATCTACCATCAAGAAGCAGCTCACCAAAGATTTTACTTCGAGTGAAGCCGATATAGAAAGCATACAGAAAGTGATGGACAGCGGACGTTTCAACAAGAACCAGCGGTCGGCATGGGAAAGTTTCGGATTTGCTTTCGGAGCGATTCTCGTAAATGAAATGGACGGGATGGACTGGGTGACAGTGATAGACGGAGAGAAGGAATATCCTGCCTTGCGTTTCGGTCAGACAAATGTGATGGTTAATCCTGCCCGACTGATATGGGATAAGGTGAGAAACGGTCAGCCTTGCAATTTGAAAGCCGAGTACGAGCGTATCCGTTCGGAAGTGGAAGCTGTGCTCTGAGCCTGATTACATAGAATTAATTTATAGCAAAAAAGAATGATTCCATATTTACAAGTCGAAAACCTGACAAAATCATTTGGCGACCTGTTGTTGTTCCATGAAATATCGTTCGGCATAGCGCAGGGACAGCGCGTCGGGCTGATAGCCAAGAACGGAAGCGGAAAAACAACGTTGCTGAATATACTTGCCGGAAAGGAAGGCTACGATGAAGGTACCATTACATTCCGCCGTGACCTGCGGGTAGGTTATCTGGAACAGAGCCCTTCTTATCCGGAAGAGCTGACGGTGCTGGAGGCTTGTTTCCATCACGGAAACAGTACCGTCGAGCTGATAAAGGAATACGAGAAATGCATGGAAACTCCCGGGAATCCGGGACTGGAGGACTTGTTGGCACGCATGGAACACGAAAAGGCGTGGGATTATGAGCGCCGTGCCAAGCAGATTCTTTCACAGTTAAAAATCCGTCATTTCGATCAGAAAATCAAGCATCTTTCTGGAGGACAGCTCAAGCGTGTGGCACTGGCGAATGTCTTGATTACCGAACCTGACCTGCTGATTCTGGACGAGCCTACCAACCACTTGGATCTCGATATGACCGAATGGCTGGAAGAATACCTGAACCGTGCCAATCTGAGCTTGCTGATGGTGACGCACGACCGTTATTTTCTCGATCGTGTCTGCTCGGAAATCATCGAAATAGACAACAAGCAGATTTATTCGTATAAAGGAAATTACAGTTACTACTTGGAGAAGCGTCAGGAGCGTATCGATGCTACCAATGCGGAAATTGCGCGTGCCAATAATCTGTATCGTACAGAGCTGGAATGGATGCGCCGTATGCCTCAGGCACGTGGTCACAAGGCACGCTATCGTGAAGAGGCTTTCTACGAACTGGAGAAGGTTGCCAAGCAGCGTACGTATGATACGAACGTGAAGCTCGACGTGAAGGCATCGTACATCGGTTCAAAGATTTTCGAGGCCGACCATCTGTGCAAGAGCTTCGGCGATATAAAGATTCTGGATGACTTCTCGTATATCTTTGCCCGTTACGAGAAAATGGGTATCGTTGGAAACAACGGTACCGGAAAGTCTACGTTCATCAAGATTCTGATGGGACTGGAGAAACCGGACAGCGGTACACTCGATATCGGCGAAACGGTACGTTTCGGGTATTATTCGCAGGACGGATTGAAGTTCGACGAGCAGATGAAGGTGATAGACGTGATAACGGACATTGCTGAAGTGATAGAGCTGGGCAACGGCAAGCGACTGACCGCTTCGCAGTTCTTGCAGCATTTCTTGTTTACACCCGAAACACAGCACAGCTATGTGTATAAGTTGAGTGGAGGAGAACGCCGCCGGTTGTATCTGTGTACGGTACTGATGAAGAATCCCAACTTCCTTGTGCTGGACGAGCCTACCAATGATTTGGATATCGTGACGCTTCAGGTACTGGAAGAATACCTGCAAAACTTTAAAGGCTGCGTGATTGTTGTCAGCCACGACCGCTATTTCATGGATAAGGTTGTAGATCATTTGCTGGTTTTCAAAGGGCAGGGCGATATACGTGACTTCCCCGGTAACTATTCCGATTATCGCGAATGGAAACTGGCCAAGGCGGAACACGAAAAGGAAGCTGCCAAACCGAAAGAGGAAAAGACGCAGCGTGTCCGCTTAAACGACAAGCGCCGAATGACTTTCAAGGAGAGAAAGGAATTTGAACAGCTGGAAAAAGACATTGCTCAACTGGAGGCGGAAAAGAAAGCGCTGGAAGAAGCCTTGTGCAGCGGTTCGCTGAGTGTGGAAGAACTGACGGAAAAATCGAAACGTCTTCCGGCACTGAACGATGAACTGGACGAGAAGAGCATGCGCTGGCTGGAGCTGAGCGAGATAGAAGGCTGACGCTTTCTCCTTTGAAATATAAATTTCAGTCGAAAAGATTAAAAGCCAACTAATTTACCATCCTTTGTTTGAAGAGCGGTAAATTAGTTGGCTTATTTTATGAAAAATATTCATAGATTTATTCTGTCCGATAAAACTTTTCAAACCCTCAATAACTTATTGATATACATAAAATTAAGCAGCGACTTTAACAAAGAGGCTTATCCATAAAAACAATATTGATAATCAGCCTATTAAATATGTTTATCGGACACTAATGATTATTTTTATCGAGAATAATATGTTGAGTTAAATAGAAAAGCTGCGTCAACAAATGCTATATCAGGCGGCTGTACTTAGTTTTTGATTAGCAAAATGAGCCTTCCTCGTTGATTTTAAAAATCTTGTAGGGCACAAGAAGGGGACGTATTGCCATTCAAAAGTAGGATTTGAAACGAATTGTCTGTATGTTGTAGTAATATAGCATGGAAAAATCGGAGTATGCTGTTACAGCAAATGATCTGAAGAATAAATCCGATATACCCATTTTGTTGTTTCTATCCTGTACTGGATATCAATAAATTACGGAATACCACATCTCGGTTTTCGCTTCAAAATCGGAGCATGCTGTTACACTTGTGCAAAAATGCACCAAACAGGCATCCGAAATCGGAGTATGCTGTTACAGTCCTGATGAATTTATTATCTTGACGGAAAATCAGATTCCTCAAGAGAATATGGCTACACAACCTACGAAAATGAATATCATCAAACAGGTCCTAACGGGCCATAAGAACGGCTTGTCGGTAAGAAAGATGGCCGACATGTACTCCTTAAGTCCAACCACGGTTCAACGCTATCTGAAGATGGCGTCGGAAGACCCGCTGGGTATCGATGCTCTTCTTCGACTGGAAGACCCGGAACTGAACCACAGGTTCAACGGCGGGAATCCCGCCTATTGTGACAGACGTTTTGAGGACTTCAAGACACGCATTTCCTATTTTGAACAGGAGTTGAAAAAACCTAATATGACTACATACCTCCTTTGGGAGGAATACCGCCGGGAAGTTCCCGACGGCTATGGCCTGACACAGTTCCGCTATCATCTGAAACAGAATACAGTGGCCGTCAAGCCCTCCACCGTGCTTAAAGCCTTCCATCAGCCTGCAGGAAAGATGTATATCGACTTTGCCGGTAACAGGCTGAGTTATGTTGATATGGAGACCGGTGAAATCGTATATGTAGAGACGTTTGCAGCAGTCCTTCCCTGTTCCGGATATACCTTCATCACCTGTATTCCCTCACAAGGTATCGAACACTTCCTCGGCGCCGTGGATGCAGCCATACGGTTCTTCGGAGGCGCGCCACGAGTCCTTGTTCCCGACAATCTGCGCTCGGCGGTAAAGGTCTTCGACAAATGGTCGCCGACGCTTACGGACGGACTTAATGAGCTGGCTACCCATTACGGCTGTTGCACGCTACCCGCCAGGGTCCGCAAGCCTAAGGACAAGGCTCTTGTAGAAGATGCCGTACACAAAAGCTATATGCGCATATACGCACCCCTGCGTAACCGGGTATTCCATTCCATGCAGGAGTTGAATGATGCCGTAGCAGGCCTTCTGGAACAATACAACAGCCGGCGTATGCAAGGTTGCGACTACTCCCGTGTGGAGCGCTTCCTTGCCGTGGAGAAGCCCGAACTGCTTCCGCTGCCGGCACAAAGGTATCAGATGAAGCGCCATGCCTTACTCACTGTCGCCCCGAACAGCTTCATACAGCTTGGCAGGGAAAGGCATCACTACTCGGTCCCTTCCCGACTTATAGGCAACAAGGTCGAGGTCATCTTTACAGATACCCAGGTAAGGATTTTCCATAGCGGGGCCTGTGTGGCCACCCACATGCGTTCGTTCAAACAGGGAGGATATACATGGGTCAAGGAACATCTTCCTTCCCAGACACAGGCCTATTACGAATACTCACCGCAGTACTTCATCGACAAGGGAGCCAGATACGGGGCGGTAGCGGAACACGTGCTGCGTGAACTCTTCTCCGCCACCGACAGGCCCGCAGAAGTCTGTTACCGGTCAGCCCAAGGCATACTCGCCCTGGCACGTGATACCGAACCGGAAGTCTTCCTTCTGGCATGTCAGATAGCCATACAATACGGCAAGTGCAACTATCCGTTTGTCAGCAATCTGGTAAAATCCAAATGTCAGGGTTACCTGGCACTTCAGAAAAAGGAGGATGGAGCCCGGCTGGCTGCCATACCTTTACATGCCAATATCAGGGGCTCTCAAGCATACAAGTAAAAATATATCATATCAACTATTAAAAACGGCACATCAATGGAAAAAATCCTATCAGACCTCAAGGCCATGCGACTGCCCGGTATGGCACGCACATGGCAGAACCTCATGGAAGCACACAAGACCGATTCAATCTCTCTGACCGACGGGATACGTCTGCTTATCCAGGGAGAAAATGACATGCGCATGTCCAATCGTACCCACCGGCTCATTAAGAATGCCCACTTCCGTTATACAGTCACGTTGGACGAGATAAGGGCCGATTCGGCACGCGGTATCGAACAGTCACTTCTTAATGAAGTTGCCACATGTGACTATATCAACCATGGTTATCCTATCATTATTACCGGACCGACCGGTACCGGAAAGAGCTGGCTGGCTTCAGCTCTCGGACACCATGCCTGCCTGTGTGGATACAGGGTCCGTTACTACAACGTGATGAAGCTCTTCGAAGATCTTACCATGGCACGTATCGAAAGCAGGCTGCCGAAACTCTTCGAACGGTTGTCGCAGTTCGACCTTCTCATCCTGGATGACTTCGGCATCAAGAAGCTCTCGGCAGAGCAGGTGCTGGATCTGATGGAAATCATCGAGGACAGACATGGCAGCAAGTCAACCATCTTTGCAAGCCAGCTGCCTGTGGCAAACTGGTTTGAGACCCTGGACAGCAACGCATCTGCAGCGGATGCCATACTGGATCGTGTTATCAACACTGCCACAAGATTTACCTTAAAAGGTGATAGTTTAAGAAGAAAACATTAACTTTGCCACGTCGGAACTGTAACAGCATCGCCGTTTTTGCTGTAACAGTCTGCTCCGTTTTTTGCATATAGCACTAATTTCTGTTAAGCTATCATCTTGGTTTGATACCTCCTTTGTAGGAGATATGAATGATTAGCAACAAGTTTTTTCTTTACAAATAGAATCAGCTGTTTCGCATTCTATAGTAACGTGCTGAATGCCTTGCTGGTGCAAGCTATCTTTCAATTTCCATTTTATTTCTTCTATATTCGAAATGTCGTTGATAACGATGTGAACGGTTGCTGCATTTTCTGTTGTACTAACCGCCCATATATGTAAATGATGCCAGCTTTCGATACCTGGTGAGTGAGATATGATCTGTTCGATAGCGTTTATATCAATATTTTCGGGGACGGCATCAAGCGATAGGAATAGACTTTCTTTCAGTAATTTCCATGTAGAAAGCAGAATGATGATTGCAATAGCCAAGCTAATTAATGTATCAATGATGGTAAAACCTGTATAGATGATTATGATACCTGATATAACTACTCCAATCGAAACCAATGTATCCATGGCCATATGTAAGAAAGCTCCTCGTACATTTAAGTCATGTTTTTGATTTTTCATTAATAACCACGCCGTTATTCCATTGACTAAGATACCTATTCCAGCTGTCCACGATATGGCTTCTCCTGATATCGTTTCTGGTTGTTTGAACTTATAAATACTTTCAATGAAAATAGCTCCTATAGCAATTAATAGGATGATTGCATTGACAAGAGAAACCAGTACCGTACTTTTTTTATATCCGTAAGTGAAATGTTGATTACTATGGTATTGAGACATTCTAAAGGCGAAAAGAGAAAGGAGTAAACTAAATACGTCACTGAGATTATGCCCTGCGTCCGATAACAATCCAAGGGAATGATAAGCAAATCCTACTCCAGCTTCAATTATTACAAAAGCCAAATTAATGACGATACACAAAACAAATATTGTGTTAAGCGAAGTAACCTCATGATGATTATTATGTGAATGATGTTGTTTCATATCTGATTTATTTTATTTGCGACAAAAATACAGCGCTTACATCATTAATTCAACATTTAAGGGTCTCAATTTTAGACTTAATTGCTTCATTTGCAACTGAGTTGCATTGAAAAATAATTTTTTGTATTAAATAATGTAAAAAAGAGAGATAAAGATGTATGTTATTAAGTTATTTGTATTTACTTTGAGATTGTTAAATAAAAAGACAGAAGATTATGAATGAATTAATTACAAAGATTAAAGAATTGAATGCAGCCTTGGTTGCTGATGCTGAATTGCAGTTTACTAAAGGCAATAAAGCAGCAGGTACTCGTGCCCGTAAGGCTTCATTGGAATTGGAAAAAGTACTGAAAGAATTTAGAAAGGTTTCTCTGGAAGAATCAAAGAAATAAAAGTTTTTTCACTTTATCCTGAAGAGGTTATATTATTTCGTTTGCACGGAATGGTATAGCCTCTTTTATTTTTTTATTAGTTTGTGTACCATTTCTTCGCGATGAACTTTGTACATTTGTAACAAATCGGGTATTTTCATATGAGAGTAGTAATATATACATTGATGATGGCTTTAATGGTTTGGGGCTGGATGTCGTGTGACAGGCATAAGGGGCAAAGTGCTGCAGCTTATGCAGAAGCCGACTCTTTGAACCATATAGCCTATGAGATGCGTTACAAGAATCTGTCGGTTGCGACAAAAGCAGCTTCCCGTGCTTGTTTACTCTCTGAAGGAAATGCTGATTTACATGCAGAAGCTTTGAATAATATGGGCTTTTGCGCCTTTATGCGCATGAATTTTGAAAAATCAGCTTCTTTATTCCGTCAAGCATTAAAGGAGGGGAACAATGAAATAGAACACTTGATATCGGACATAGGTATGATGAAAATATGTCAGCGTACTTCGATGAACAAGGAGTTTTATGATTACCGCAACAGCGCATTGCGACGTTTGAAACGTATTCGTGAAGACGAAGCACTTATTTCTGACGCTCACGAAAAAATGAGACTGAACTATGCAATCTCTGAATTTCATATTGTTTCGGGCATCTATTTTTACTATCTGGAGCAACGTAAAGAATCACTGCAGTCCATCAATTCCATTACTCCAGAGGTCTTAAAGAACGATACGGCACAATCACTTTATTACGAATATATGCGTGGTTCGGGGGGAATGTACGATGCACCGACTCGCGAACAAGTCATAACCGGAGAATTCGGTTGTTTGACAAATTGTTTATTGCAAAGTCGTAAAGGGGGCTATATTTATTTTGAGGCCAATGCATTACAGGCGATGGCAGAATTATTAAATTTTCGCAGGAATCGGGAACTGTTGGAAAAGCATCGTTCTGGAATACTTCGACTGGTCAATGAAAATGATCTGCCTGTCGACAGTTTGCCTTTATATTATGCCCGACAGGCTTTGAAACTATTTAAAATATATGGTGACGGATATCAGATTTCGGGGACTTATCGTACCATTGCTACTTATTATAATTATTCAGGTCACCCAGAGAAAGCACTTGAGAATCTGAAGGAGGCTCTTCAGTATGTAAACTGGCATCATGAGAAGTATTATCATTGCACAGATACAACTGATCGTTTGCGAGTTTATGTACCTGAGACTGCTCATGCCACGGAGCTAAAATGGATTGCTGACGAAGGTATCAAGACCATCCCAGAGTGGATTCTACGCTTACGAGAGCAATTAAGCCGTACTTATGCTGCAATGGGATGCAAGGCTGAATCAGACTATAATCGGAATGCTTATTTAGATTTGCTGGACTATACCCGACAAGACAAGGCCTTGGAAAGCCGTTATATGGTTTTGGAAAGGGAATCACGGCAATTGAATGCGTTGTTGTCGCTTGTGATCATGGGCATTTTCGTGTTGATTATACTTTTTATCGTATTGAATCGATACTGGAGAAAGCGAAATAAACAATACATCTCTATTTTGAAAGAAGTGTTCGACTTGTGTCGTAAAATAACCTCTTCCGTTCCAGTTTATGTAACTGAAACTGATGAAATCGTGGATACACTTTGCCTGACAATTAAAGATGATTTTCATAAAATCTTTGGAGCGACTGATGTGAAGATTGTATTGGGCTGCGATTCAGCAGGCGAGCAGTCGGAAGAATCACTTCTCGGTTTTTGTGAATATGAATTATGCTCTCCCGACAAGAAAAAAACAGTCGGAAAACTTTTACTTGCTTTACCTTTTCCGCTTCGCAAGGAAAAATATACATTGCTGCAACTCATCTTACCTTATCTGGCATGGACTGTAGAAAACGGTCTGAATCTGGTGTCGTTGGATGATGAACGCCGACGACTGGAAAAAGAACAATACATTCACGAACAGCACCTTGCCGAAAACAAGCGGCAGAACATGGTAAAGAAAGCCTGTTTGTCTCTTGTAACCGGTATTTTGCCATATATAGACCGTGTTGTCAACGAAGTACAGAAACTTCAGTCGGCAGCGTATACTCGTCGGGCAGATGTAAAAAAAGGAAAGTTTGAATACATTGACGAACTGATTACCCGTATCAACGAGTATAATGAAATATTGGCTTTATGGATCAAGATGCGTCAGGGAGTATTGAGCCTGAACATAGAGAATTTTCCCTTGAAAGAACTTTTCGATATTATAGCCAAAGGAAGACGTTCTTTCGAGATGAAACATCAAGAGTTAGTAGTGTCTTCCACTAATGCTATTGTAAAGGCAGATAAGGCGCTGACGCTTTTTATGATTAATACACTGGCAGAAAATGCCCGTAAATATACTCCCGAACATGGGAAGATCGAACTTTCTGCAGTCGAGACTGATGATTATGTGGAAATATCCGTCAGCGACAACGGTCCTGGTTTGTCGGAAGAGGATGTCAATCGCATATTGGGTGAAAAAGTATACGATTCAGGTTCGATAGGAATGGTGACAGCTGCCGATACAGAAGAGCTGCGTAAACAGAAAGGTTCCGGCTTCGGACTGATGAATTGCAAAGGTATTATTGAAAAATACCGCAAGACGAATACTGTTTTCCGGGTTTGCTGTTTCTCGATAGACAGTACGTTGGGCAAAGGAAGTCGTTTTTATTTCCGATTGCCCAAAGGAGTAAAGAAAATTTTTACTGTCGGTTTGTTGCTGGTAATGGGCCTGGCCGGTTTAGGCAGTTGCCAGCCTTCGGAACAACATACGGTAAAGACACAAAATAATGTTTTAGTGTACGATAGCTTGTTGGCAGTAGCAAACAATTATGCCAATCTGGTATACGACTGCAATGTAAACGGCCGTTATCAGGAGGCACTTGTATATGCCGACAGTGTGTTGCGATACATGAATCTGCATTATCTGAAATACTCAAAGCGTCGCTATCCGTTGCTGAAACTATACCGCGACGATTATGAAGCAGCCGAACAGACGTGGCTGGCTCAAGGGTTCAATACCGATTATTATATTCTCCTCGATGTGCGTAATGAAGCCGCCGTTGCCGGATTGGCCGTAAAAGATTTTCGTACCTACTATTATAATAACCGGGCGTATGCTACCTTGTACAAGCAGGTCAGCAAAGACCGTTCGCTGGAAGAATACTGTGTACGAATGCAGCAGTCGGCCAACAATAAGCTGATTGCTTTGGGTATCTTTGTCCTGCTTGTCGTAGCCTGTCTGGCAGGCTATTATATCCTTTATTTGCGGCACCGTTTGCATTATCGCTACAACATGGAGCAGGTATTCGAAATCAATCAGTCTATCTTCTCAGTGTCTCAGCCTCAGGAAGAGGATGAAACCAGTCTGGCAGAAAGTATACTCGCAAAGCTTTCCGATGAGATGAACGAACTGGTCCCTGTAGCTGCCATGACTTTGGCTTTGTACGATGAGGAGACAGCCACCTTGCATTATATTGCAGATTCGGAAGGAGAAGATGAAGAAATATATAACAGGATACAGCGTTGTTTCGAAAAAAAACAGGTGATGTGGACCGACGAGGCGGCATGGAATTATTTCCCGTTGAATGTGGAGGCAGGTGAGGAGAGTTATTGTGCAGGTGTACTCGCTATCAAGACAGCCTTGCCATGTGTACGTGAAGACGACAGGCTGCTGGTCGAACTGGTTGTGAGTTATTTGGCCGTAGTTCTGCACCATACGGTAGTATGTGTCCGGCGGAAACATTATGACATTGAACTGGCTCAGGACGAGGCTCGGCGTACTTCTTACGAGGAGAATATGTTGCATGTACAGAATATGGTGCTGGATAATTGTCTGTCTACCATCAAGCACGAAACGATTTACTATCCTAACCGGATTAAACAGATTGTTGACCGGTTGAACCGGGAAGAAAATATTTCGTTGCAAGAAGAAGAGCAGCAGATGCAAACCATATCCGAACTGGTAGGATACTATAAAGATATATTTACCCTGCTCAGTTCGTGTGCTTCGCGCCAGCTCGATGAAATTACTTTCCGCCGTACGGATGTGCAGGTTGCCACTATTGTCAGTCAGGCAGAAAAATATTTCCGTAAGATAACTCGCAAGCTACCGTATGCATTGAATTTAGAAACTAAGCTACATACCCCCTTGTCGGTATCGGGCGATAGTTTGCTACTTGTTTTTCTACTTGAAAATTTGCTCGATGAATCAGTCCGTTATCCGCAGCCGGGTATCTTGAGGTTGGCTGTGTATGAAGAGAACGGTTTCGCCCGTTTCGACTTTACCGATACTCGGCGAAACCACACACAAGAAGAGCTGAACGATTTGTTCTATCCCGTGTTGTCGCATTTTCAGGAAGAAGGAGGTACCGGTTTGCAGGGAACCGAGTTTCTGGTCTGCAAGCAGATAGTTCGTGAGCACGATGAATTTGCCGGACGGCGCGGATGCCGCATCAATGCTTGTCCGTGTGTGGGGGGAGGATATACCGTATGGTTTACCATTCCTCTTAGTACAAAGAAATAAACGAATAAATAAGATATGGAAAAGTTTAAAGTTATTATTGTTGAAGATGTTAAACTGGAGTTGAAAGGCACAGAAGAAATATTTCGTCACGAAATACCCAATGCTGAAGTGATAGGTACAGCCATGACTGAGGCAGAATTTTGGGCACTACTGGAACAGCATACACCCGATTTAGTCTTGCTCGATTTGGGATTGGGAGGTTCTACGACCATAGGCGTCGATATTTGTGCCCGTTTGCATCGGGAACGTCCAGAACTGAAGGTACTGATTTTTACAGGGGAAGTCTTGAACGAGAAGTTGTGGGTCGATGCATTGAATGCGGGAGCGGATGGTATCATTCTGAAGACTGGCGAACTGCTGACTGCCACTGATGTAGAGGCTGTTATGGCAGGTAAGAAATTAGTATTCAACTATCCGATACTGGAAAAGATCGTCGAGCGCTTTAAAAAATCGGTCGAAGCTGAAATGCGTCGTCAGGAAGCCATTATCGAATACGACATCGATGAATACGACGAACGTTTGTTGCGACATCTGGCATTGGGATATACTAAGGAAATGATTACGAATCTGAAAGGGATGCCTTTCGGGGTTAAATCGATAGAAAAGCGTCAGAATGAACTGGTAAATCGTTTGTTCCGTTCCGATGAACGTACGGGCGTTAATGCTTGTCGCTTGGTGACGCGAGCTTTCGAACTGAGAATTCTGGATATTGATAATTTGGAGCCAGATGACGAATAAGCGTTTCTTACATCCTGCCACATTGTTTTTCCTGCTTACGCTGTTGGTTGCTTTACTTTCGTGGGTAGGAAGCATCTATGGCTGGTCGGGGGTACAAAACCTGATCAGTGCAGAAGGGTTACGCTGGAAGCTCAGAAATGTGGGCGACGGATTGTTGGCTGCTCCGTTTTTTGGAGATTTGCTGTTACTTTCTTTCGGAGTAGGACTTTGTTTGCATTCTGGCTTTTGGGAAGCTGTCAAGGGAGGGCTGTATCGTGGAAGGAAACTCTCCCGTAAGGAACTACGTTCATTGTGGTTAAGTCTTACTGTGGGTATGGTCTATATACTGGTAGTATTGTTTTTAGTTTTAGATCCATGGGGAATGGTTCGTAGCATCACCGGTGGACTGAAAGGCTCACCTTTGTCGGAAGGTATCAGCTATTTGTTATCGTTGGGGCTGGGTATTGTTGCCGTGATATACGGTTATACGGTCGATTTATATCGTACAGACAGAGATATTATCAAAGGAATGTCGTATAGTAGCGTACGCTTTTCCGGCTATTGTGTGACATTGTTTTTTGTTGTTCAGTTCTTCACTTCCTTGCATTACACGGGACTGGATGTCTTTTTGGGACTCTCTTCAAGGTGTTTTCAAGTTCTTTATACCATATGCTGCATACTTCCCTTGTTCCTCCGGAAAAGTATTTTTGGATAGCTTTGGGAAGAATATGCTTTATTTTGTTTGCCTTTCGAATTTAAAGGGCTATCTTTGCCCTCAATCTAACTATTTTATTTAATTATACTTATATGAAAAAACTATTATTGATGGCAACTGCTGGCTTGCTGGCATTTGCGTCTTGTCAAGAAAAAGCAGGGTATACGATTAAGGGTACTATTGAAGGAGTAGCCGAAGGTGATACCGTTTATTTGCAGGATTTTGTTGACGGTGAATTGATTAAGATGGATTCTGCCGTTGTAAAAGGTGGAGCTTTCGAATTTAAAGGTAATCCGGATTCTGTAACGGTGAGCCGTTATGTGACTTATAGAAAGAATGGACAGCGCATGAATGCGATGGTATTTATCGAAAAAGGTGATATCAGCCTGAACATGAGCGCTCAGGGTAATAAGGTTTCTGGAACAACATGCAACGATGCTTACCAGAAATTCATGGATAAGTTTGTAGCGCTTAATAAGGAAATATCTGAACTGTATCAGAAGGCTCAGAGCGATACGACACTGACCGAAGACCAGCGTAAGGATATGGAAAAACAATTGGCTGAAAAAGACAGCCTCGGCACTGAGATGGTTTATAACTCGATTGAAGAAAACATCGGCAATCTGGTAGGTGTTCAGTTGCTTACTTCGTATGCCAATGCTTTCGAAACAGCTAAGGTAAAGGCTTTGCTGGAAAAGGTTCCGGCTGCTTATAGTGCCGACAAAGATATTGTTGCATTGAAAGAACACATTGCTACTCTCGAAAAGACAGAAGTCGGTCAGAAGTTCATCGATTTCACGATGAATACGCCGGAGGGTAAAGAAGTGAAATTGTCCGATTTCATTGCTCAAAACAAACTGACGCTGATTGATTTCTGGGCAAGCTGGTGTGGTCCTTGTCGTGCAGAAATGCCGAATGTGGTAGCTGCATATAGTCAATTTAAGGCTAAAGGTTTCGGTATTGTTGGTGTATCATTGGATAACAATGCAGAAGCATGGAAAAAAGCCATCAAGGACTTGAACATCACATGGGCACAGATGTCCGACTTGAAAGGATGGGATTGCGAAGGTGCTAAATTGTACGGTGTACGTGCTATCCCGGCAACTGTATTGGTTGACCAGCAGGGTACTATCGTAGCCCGCAACTTGCGTGGTGAAGAGCTGGGTGCCAAACTGGGAGAACTCTTGAAATAAAAATAACGTTTTACCCCCTTTGTAAAACTTCTGTCCGGCTTTTCGGCTTTGCTTGGGATAAGCAGGAACAGGAGGGATTGCAAAGGGGGTAAATTGTGTCCGGACGTCTGATAAAACGCGTGCGGAGAATGACAAAAAAATCCGCCGGTCTTTTCTGAAAATTTGTACAAAAAACAAAATCTTTTGTACAAATTTTCGGGAAAATCCGGCGGACTTTATTTTTTATGCCGACAGGCAGATTAAGCTATGCCGTGAGCATTTACTTCTTTATTAATCTTTTTGATAAGTCCCTGAAGTACGGCACCCGGACCACATTCGATGAATTCGGTAGCTCCATCGGCAATCATATTCTGTACCGTCTGTGTCCAGCGTACAGAAGCTGTCAGCTGTGCTACCAGATTCGCCTTGATTTCGGCCGGATCAGTATGCGGTTTAGCATCTACGTTCTGGTAGATAGGACACTTTGGTGTGTGGAATTCGGTAGCCTTGATAGCTGCTTCCAGTTCTACTTTGGCTGGATCCATCAGCGGAGAGTGGAAAGCGCCACCCACTTTCAGCGGCAATGCACGCTTTGCACCGGCAGCTTTCATCAGTTCGCAGGCCTTGTTGATGCCCTCGATAGAGCCTGAAATAACGATCTGTCCCGGGCAGTTGTAGTTGGCAGCCACACAAACTTCACCTTCCGCGCTGACCTGAGCGCAGATCTCTTCTACCTTTTCATCCGGCAGTGCGATGATGGCAGCCATAGTAGACGGTTGCATTTCGCAAGCCTTCTGCATAGCCATGGCACGTGCATATACCAGTTTCAAGCCATCTTCGAAAGACAGTGCACCAGCTGCTACCAGTGCGGAAAATTCTCCCAAAGAATGTCCTGCTGTCATCTCAGGCTTGAAGTCTTCGCCCATGCAAAGAGCCGAGATAACTGAGTGAAGGAATACGGCAGGCTGGGTAACTTTCGTCTGGCGCAGGTCTTCGTCTGTGCCGTTGAACATGATGTCGGTTATGCGGTAGCCCAAAATATCGTTTGCTTTCTCGAATAATTCTTTTGCCAGCGCTGAGTTTTCGTAGAGGTCTTTACCCATTCCTACGAATTGCGCACCCTGTCCGGGGAATACAAATGCTTTCATAAATTTCTTTTTGAATTAAGTTATTAATGACAAAGGTAATGATTTATTTTAGATTTCTGATTTTTTCGGTTTAATCTTCGTCGTAAATGTGCATGGGTACAGGAGAGTAAAAATGATTCAGTGGCCCATGCCCTTCGCCGATGTGTACATCTTTTCCAGACAGAATACCCTGGTATACATATTCCTTGGCTAGTCTTACGGCTCCGGTCATGCTGTTCCCCAAAGCCAGGTAGGTAGCAATAGCAGAAGAAAGCGTGCATCCGGTACCATGGGTATTGTGACTTTCTATTTTTCTGGCTGTAAACAAATGGGGTTCGGCATCACCTTTTACCTGCAAAACGTCGCACATGCCTCCGTCTTCCAGATGTCCTCCTTTGACCAGTACGGCGTGGCTACCGTAACGTAACAATTCTCGTGAAGCAGTTTTCATCGTTTCGATGTCTGGAATCGGGCTGCCCGTCAGTACCTCGGCCTCACGCAGGTTGGGAGTAATGAGGGTAGACAGTGGCATAAGCTGGGAGGTGATGGCTTCAATTGCCTCGTCTTCCATGAGCTTGCATCCGCTGGTCGATACCATGACTGGATCGAAAACAACGAATTCAGGCTTGAATTTCTGTAAGGATTCGGCTATGACCTTTACAATGTTTACGTCGTTTATCATTCCTATTTTGATGGCACGCGGGCGAATGTCTGTCATAACGGCTTCAATCTGTCCCTTTACATAGCTGGCAGGAACGGGATGAATGTCTGTCACTCCGCATGTATTTTGTACTGTAATGGCGGTAATGGCACTGGCGGCATAGGCCCCCAATGCAGAGATGGTCTTGATGTCTGCCTGAATGCCGGCTCCTCCACTACAGTCCGAACCGGCAATGGTAAGTACACAAGGGTAATGTTTCATATCTTACACTATTTGAGTTGTTTACTGCAAAGATAAAAAACTAATTTAAATATAATGTTCATGTGGGTATAAATTGCTTCTGTTTCTTTTCGTATATCATACAATAATACATTTATTATATATTGTATAAAGTATGAAATCTATTTACTTGTAAAATAATGTTTTATAACATGATAAATATTATGATATTATTTTGAATAATGAATCGAAAAACTCTTTATATTTGCAATGCTAAAAGATAATAAAGCTATGGAAAGTCAAACCGAAAACAACCAGATAATTGATCTACACGTCTCGGTGGATTGTGTATTGATTGGTTTCGATGGAGAACAATTCAGAGTATTGCTTGTGCGTCAGATCGGCAAGCAGACCGATGGAGAGTTCAATGATTTGAAACTTCCGGGTAGTCTGATTTATGCTGATGAGGATTTAGATGAGGCTGCAAAGCGGGTGTTGAATGAACTTACCGGTTTAAAGAATATCAAGATGAGCCAGTTCAAGGCTTATGGATCGAAAGATCGTACTTCCAACCCCAAAGACGTACTATGGCTGGAGCGCTTTCATCGCATCACCGATAATAAGGTAGGACGGATCGTAACGATAGCTTATCTTTCTCTGTTGAAGATTGACCAGCGTAACCAGCAGCTGACCGATACGTATGATGCGTGCTGGACTCCAGTTTCGGAAGTGAAAACACTGGCATTCGATCATGTCCAGATTTTTCATGATGCACTGGCTTATATTCGCCATTACGTGGAAATGAATCCGTCGGTTATGTTCGACCTTCTGCCCAGAAAGTTTACAGCAGCCCAGCTTCGTATCTTGTACCAGCTGGTATACGATAAGGCTTTCGATGTGCGGAACTTTCATAAGAAAATAGCACTAATGCCTTATGTAGTTCCGATGGAAGAAAAAGAAAAAGGTGTTCGTCATCGTGCAGCTCGTTATTATAAGTTTGACAGAACGATTTATAATAAATTAAAAAAATAGGAATTGTGTATTTGTTAGGTTATGATATAGGTAGTTCTTCGGTAAAGGCCAGTCTGGTCAATGCCGAAAGTGGTAAATGTGTTGCTTCTGCTTTTTATCCGAAAACGGAAGCAGAAATTATCGCTGTACAGCCAGGATGGGCTGAACAGAAACCGGAAATGTGGTGGGCAAACCTGAAATTGGCTACGCAGGACGTGATGGATGCAAGTAGCATACGCAAGGAAGATATTGCGGCTATCGGAATATCTTATCAGATGCATGGCTTGGTTTGCGTAGACAAGAATCAGCAGGTACTCCGTCCGGCAATTATCTGGTGCGACTCCCGTGCCGTGCCGTATGGAGAAAAGGCTTTCCATTCACTGGGTGAAGAGCGATGCCTTTCTCATCTGCTGAATTCTCCGGGTAATTTTACGGCATCGAAGCTTGCTTGGGTAAAAGAAAATGAACCGGAAATTTACGCTCGGATTGACAAGATTATGCTTCCGGGCGATTACATTGCCATGAAGCTGACCGGTGAGGTTTGTACCACGGTACCCGGGCTTTCGGAAGGTATGTTCTGGGATTTCAAGAACAACGAGGTGGCTAAATTCCTGATGGAGTATTATGGATTCGACAGTTCACTCATAGCAGCTATTAAACCGACATTCTCCGAGCAAGGCCGTGTGACGACTTTTGCTGCAGCTGAACTAGGCTTGAAGGAAGGTACTCCGGTGACATACCGTGCGGGCGATCAGCCGAACAATGCGCTGTCACTGAATGTATTCAATCCGGGTGAAATAGCTTCTACTGCCGGAACATCGGGCGTAGTGTATGGCGTGAATGGTGCGGTGAACTATGATCCACAATCGCGTGTCAATACCTTTGCTCATGTAAACCATACAGCAGAACGGACTCGTTTAGGAGTTTTACTTTGTATCAACGGAACAGGTATCTTGAATTCTTGGGTTAAACGTACGGTTGTGCCGGCAGGCGTTTCGTATGCCGAAATGAACGAACTGGCTGCCCAGGCTCCTATTGGTTCAGGAGGTATCAGTATTCTGCCTTTTGGCAACGGCGCAGAGCGTATGTTGCAGAACCGGGAAACGGGATGTTCCATCAATGGAATCAATTTTAATCTGCATACACGTAATCATATTATTCGTGCGGCCCAGGAGGGTATCGTGTTCTCTTTCAAATATGGTATCGATATCATGGAGGGTATGGGAATGGATGTACGCAAGATTCATGCCGGACATGCCAATATGTTCCTGAGTCCGATATTCCGCGATACGCTGGCTGGAGTGACGGGAGCTACCATTGAACTATACGATACGGATGGTTCGGTTGGAGCAGCCAAGGGTGCAGGTATCGGAGCTGGTATTTACAAGGATCATAACGAAGCATTTGCTACGTTAGATAAGTTGGCTGTTATAGAGCCTAATCTTACCAACAAGGCTGCTTATGAGGATGCTTATCAGCACTGGCTTTCGTATGTAGATAAAATTTAATCGGCCCGTCTTTCTGTTGGAGTCGACAATATAATCTAATAATCTAAGACAAAATAAATCATTAACTTTAAAATTAATAATATAGCTATGGCAACAAAAGAGTATTTTCCCGGTATTGGTAAAATAAAATTTGAGGGTGTAGAAAGTAAAAATCCGCTGGCTTTCCGCTATTACGATGCAGAAAGAGTAGTAATGGGCAAGAAGATGAAAGACTGGTTGAAGTTCTCTATGGCATGGTGGCATACTTTGTGTGCTGAAGGTGGAGACCAGTTTGGCGGTGGAACAAAGAAATTCCCGTGGAAAACAAATCCGGACAAGCTTCAGGCTGCAAAAGATAAAATGGATGCAGGCTTCGAATTTATGCAGAAAATGGGTATCGAATACTATTGTTTCCATGATGTAGACTTGTGCGATGAGGCTGATACGATTGAGGAATATGAAGCAAATTTGAAAGAGATCGTTGCTTATGCAAAACAAAAACAGGCTGAAACAGGTATCAAACTGTTGTGGGGTACAGCGAATGTATTCGGTCATGCCCGTTATATGAACGGTGCTGCAACAAATCCTGACTTCGACGTTGTAGCTCGTGCAGCTGTTCAGATTAAGAATGCTATCGATGCAACTATCGAACTGGGCGGTACTAACTATGTGTTCTGGGGCGGACGTGAAGGTTACATGTCACTGCTGAATACCGATCAGAAACGTGAAAAGGAACACTTGGCACAGATGTTGACCATCGCTCGTGACTATGGTCGTGCCAAAGGATTCAAGGGTACTTTCCTGGTTGAACCGAAACCGATGGAACCGACTAAACATCAGTATGATGTAGATACAGAAACCGTTATCGGTTTCTTGAAAGCTCATAACTTGGATAAAGACTTTAAAGTAAATATCGAAGTAAACCACGCTACATTGGCTGGACATACCTTCGAACACGAACTGGCTGTTGCTGTGGACAATGGTATGCTGGGTTCTATCGATGCCAACCGTGGTGACTATCAGAACGGATGGGATACAGACCAGTTCCCGATAGATAATTTCGAACTGACTCAGGCTATGATGCAGATTATCCGTAACGGTGGTTTGGGCAATGGTGGTACTAATTTCGATGCAAAGACTCGCCGTAACTCTACCGATTTGGAAGATATTTTCATTGCACACATCTCTGGTATGGACGTGATGGCTCGTGCTTTGCTGAGTGCAGCTAAATTGCTGGAAGAATCTCCTTATAAGAAAATGCTGGCAGACCGTTACGCTTCGTTCGATTCTGGTAAGGGTAAAGAATTTGAAGAAGGTAAGCTGACTCTGGAAGATCTTGTTAATTATGCAAAGGTTAACGGTGAACCGAAACAGACTAGTGGAAAGCAGGAATTGTATGAGGCTATTGTAAATATGTATTGCTAATAGGTTTTATAAAACCATTCTCCCTATCCCAGCTGATTTTTATCAGTTGGGATATTTTATTTTGTCAAAATAAAGCTATATTTGCATGTGAACTTAAAATTCATGGTTATGACTTTAATGAACAATCATGTGGTAATTATGGCGGGAGGTGTAGGCAGTCGTTTTTGGCCTATGAGTACTCCTCAAATGCCGAAACAATTTATTGATATATTGGGATGCGGACGGACATTGCTTCAGCTTACGATAGATCGATTCCAAGGTATTTGTCCTCCTGAAAATATATGGGTGGTAACGTCGGCCATTTATGCAGATGTAGTAAAGGAGCAGTTGCCCGACGTTTTGCCGGATCATATTCTGCTTGAGCCTTGCCGCCGTAATACGGCGCCTTGTATAGCTTATGTAAGTTGGAAGATTAAGGCAAAAAATCCAAGAGCAAACATTGTAGTAACTCCCAGCGATCATGTAGTGATGGATGTGAGAGAATTTGTCCGGGTTATCAATTCGGCTATGAAATTTACGGCCGATTCTGATGCAATCGTTACGTTGGGAATGAAGGCCACTCGTCCGGAAACGGGATATGGATATATTGAAGCGGATTTGTCGATGGCATGTCCGTCTAACAAAGAAATATATCGGGTTGATGCTTTTAAGGAAAAGCCCGATTTGGAAGTGGCTCGCCGTTATCTTCAGCGTAAAAATTATTTCTGGAATGCTGGAATCTTTATATGGAATGTCAGTACCATTGTCAATGCGTTGCGTGTTTATCAGCCTCCGATGGCAGAAGTGTTTGAACGTATGCTTCCTTATTTTTATACAGACAAGGAACAGGAGATGATTGATGAACTATTTCCTACATGCGAGAATATTTCAGTTGACTATGCGATTATGGAGAAAGCGGAAGAAATTTATGTATTCCCGGCTTCGTTTGGATGGAGTGATTTGGGGACATGGGGCTCCTTACTGGAAAATTCAAGAAAAGATTCGCATAATAATGCGTGTATTGGTGAAAACATCAAACTTTTTGAAACAAGAAATTGTATTATTCATACTACCCAGGAGAAGAAAGTTGTTGTGCAGGGGTTGGACGGATATATTGTGGCAGAGAAAAACGATACGTTGCTGATTTGCCGGCTGAGTGAAGAACAACGCATCAAGGAGTTCGCCGAAGAGTAAGTATTTTAGTAAAATAAAGATTCCCTCATGTCTTTCTGTTCGCAAAGCGAAAGGACATGAGGGAGTTTTTTATTATAGCATGTCGGCAACTAAATAAATGTTCTCTTCTAGAATGCCTTGTTCCAGCAGTGCAGCCTTGTCTGCAAGATAGAGCTTCATGAATTCATCGTGTGTTTTGCAAGTGCTTTCAACATGACGGTAACATTCAAGTGCCCGTTGGATGTTGTTTTGTGCCAGATAAACATGTCCGGCATTCAGCCAGTCGGACGATTGTGATTCGTCTGAGCGTAATAATTTGTCGAAGAAACGATTTGCATCATCGTATTTTCCAGTCATGAAATAGCACCATCCTATAGCTCGTTGAGCATTTGCTGGAGCTTTATCCAGATATTCCACTTTAAAAAAATAGGTTAGCGCCTTGTCATACATGCGAAGATTAGCCAGACATTGTCCGATTTGCAAAAGTAAGTTCAGGTTCTCCGGTTGCATGGATTCAATTTTATATAAGCACTCCAAAGCTTTCTGATATTGCTGTTGGCGTTTGTTGCACTGTGCCATTTGCTTTAATGTCCATACATGGTCCGGTTTCAGTAAATCTGCTTGCTCATAGGCCTGCAATGCCTTAGAATATGCTTTCATTTTCTGGTAACAGAATCCTGTCTTGCGCCAGAAATCGTCGTTCAAGTTGTCGTATTGTAAGAGTTCATTATATATTTCGCATGCTTGTTCAAAATATTCTTTCGAAAACAGATACTCGGCTATGTGCTTCAGCGATTCTTGCGTATGTATCAGCGGTTTCAGAACTTCACATTTCCAAAGAGCAAGATCGTCGGTAAAGATGTCGTGCATTTCGCTACGGTACATCCACAACTTGAAAAAGCGATACAAATCGTGTATATATTGACGGCAGACATTTTCGGATTTTTTTTCAGCTTGTATATATTCAGCAAGTGGGTTTTGTCCTTCTCCAATCATTTCATTTTGCATATTAAACTCTGTAGCAAGTAACTCCAGCTGGTCGGAAGGTATGTTTTGCAAGGTCAGACAGAAAGAATATTTGTCCGAATTGCAGAACATAGTCGAATCCATAAGTGTGCTGATAATAGATTTCTCTCCGTCTATGTTTTTCCTTTTAAAGACTTGGGCAACATCTGGCTGCTGGCGATCGAACGGATAGAACCAGTGGGCTGCCTGACGGAAGAACGGGTACGACTTCAGTTGCGAGAAGGCGCTCATGTAAGTATCGGCTCCTTCCGACTGTAGCGCTCCCAGTTCGTGCAGATATTCTTCCACTCGTTTGATTTCCTTTTCCCATTCTGGGTTTTTATCTTCCAAATCTTCCATGTCAAATATTTTTTGTCCAGGGTTCATCATTTCCGGCGAAATCTTCATATTGGGAATAATCTCTTCACGCATTTTCTTTTCAATTTTTTCAGTTTCATGCGAGAGCAGCAATATGATTTGAATTTTGTTCAATTCTTTGGCTATGGGAGTAGAATCGTTTAGAAGTGACAAAGCTTCTACTAACTCGGGATATAAATTCAATCGTTTTTCCTGATAATAAGCAGTCAGGGCAATGCCTGTCAAGGCACGTTGTGTCACGATGGCTTCACTATGAATCTGATAGGCCTTTAGAAGGAACTGAAACTTGCGGCTGTCGAATAATTGTAGTAGGTTCAGCGTAATAGCACTTATCATTACGGCGATGTCGTTTGCAGGAACAAGCAGTGATTCCAATATAGCCGTAGCTCCATCCAGGTCTTCATCCGTCCAGTGTGTTGATAGCCATATCTTGTCGAACATTTCGGTTACGTCTTTTTCATGGCGGGCATAGATGTCGTTTATCGATTGGCTGCGCTGTGTTTCGTCCATGATTGAAATTTGTGCCATACCCAAATCTTCACTGAATGCTTCAAGGCTGAGGCAATAATCGCGGAAACTTTTCGATTCGAATTGTTGCATAACGCGATATTTCCCTTGCTGATATCCATTGCCGGAATGATGTTTGCGTATGAACTCTGCACTGTCGGCAAGTTCGTATGCTCTACGTATTAACTTGTGATACAACTTGTTTCTCTCTGGATCTTCCATACCTTGGGAAGCATATTGTAGCATGTAACTATACGTTGTTTGCAAATTCTCTATTTCTGATGACAATTTCCAGTTGTCGGCTTCGTGAGCCAAAGCTGCGAGTTGTACGAGTGCTTCTTTCACTCGTTTTTGGTCTAGGTATTCGATGACATCGTTGTACATAAAAGTGATTTATCTGATTAGGTAACTGCAAATGTAGCAATTATTTTATAAATTTGCATGGTTTACCAAAAGTTACCTTTTTGTCTTGTGTGACAAGGAGAACAACTAACTTTACTATAGACGAAAACAATGGAAATAACTGAACTTCAATCGCGTTATACTCGTCATCCTGCCGTGGAGGGGCTGGCGAAAACTTTGCAAAACAATGATATCCGCACTGTATTTTTGGAGGGAATGCATGCTTCGTGTGCCTCTCTGTTTGCCTCTTGCTTTATCAAGGCAGTACCGGGTGTGTATCTTTTCATTTTGAACGATCAGGAGGAGGCCGGATATTTCTATCACGATATGGTGCAGGTGAATGGAGATGAGCAGATTTTGTTCTTTCCTTCTTCTTATCGGCGTGCCATTAAATACGGACAGAAAGATGCTGCCAACGAGATACTTCGTACTGAAGTGCTGAGCCGCTTGGAAAAGAATGATCCGGTGGCTGTGGTGACTTATCCTGATGCACTGGCCGAAAAGGTCGTTTCTCAAAAAGTATTGAGTGATAAAACTCTGAAACTGAACGTCGGACAGCATATTGATACCGAGAAAATAACCAAGACGCTATCTGATTATGGCTTTGAGCATGTAGACTATGTATACGAACCGGGACAGTTTGCTACTCGTGGAAGCATAATTGATGTTTATTCTTTTGCTTCCGAATATCCTTACCGAATAGACTTTTTCGGGGATGAAATAGATAGTATCCGAACGTTTGAAGTAGAAAGCCAGCTGTCGCGTGAGAAAAAAGATTCAGTCAGCATTGTTCCGGAACTGGCACAGGCCGTGGATGGGGATATCAGTTTGCTGAGTTTTATTCCGCGTGAAACGGTTTTGTGGGTGAAAGATTTGTCGTGGGTGCGTGAACGTATTCAGATAGTACACGATGAAGTTTTTTCGCCACAGGCACTGACCGCTTACGAAGGCGAACAGACTGATTTGATGAATCTGGAACGCAAGCTGATAGACGGAGCAGAATTTACGACAGAATCACTGGATTTCCGGCGGATTGATTTCGGACATAAGGCAGTCGGGACACCTCAGGCCACACTGAAGTTTGATACGTCTATTCAGCCTATTTTTCATAAGAATTTTGATTTGGTGGCAAGTACCTTGACGGATTACTTGCAGCGGGGATATACTTTATACATTTGTTCTGACAGTGTAAAACAGACCGACCGTCTGGTTGATATTTTCCGTGAACGAGGCGATAAAATAGAGTTTACAGCTGTAGACCGTACCTTGCACGAAGGATTCATCGACCATACGTTGCATTGCTGTATTTTTACCGATCATCAGATATTCGACCGTTTCCATAAATACAACTTGCGCAGTGACAAGGCCAGAAGCGGAAAAGTTGCGCTTTCGTTGAAGGAGTTGAATATGTTTGAGCCGGGCGACTATGTGGTACATATCGACCACGGTATCGGAAAGTTTGCCGGACTGGTGCGTATTCCGAATGGAAATACGACGCAGGAAGTCATCAAGCTGGTTTATCAGAATGACGATGTGGTATTTGTTTCCATTCATTCTCTGCATAAGATTTCCAAATACAAAGGTAAGGAAGGTGAACAGCCTCGTATCAGTAAGTTGGGTACGGGGGCATGGGAGAAAATCAAGGAGCGCACAAAGACCAAGATTAAGGATATTGCCCGCGACCTGATAAAACTCTATTCGCAGCGTAAGCAGGAAAAAGGATTCAAGTATAGTCCCGACAGCTTTTTGCAGCATGAGCTGGAAGCAAGTTTTATTTATGAAGATACTCCCGACCAGTTGAAAGCCACTCAGGAGGTAAAAGCGGATATGGAAAGTGACCGCCCGATGGATCGTCTGGTATGTGGTGATGTAGGCTTTGGTAAAACGGAGGTTGCCATACGTGCAGCTTTCAAGGCTGTAGCCGATAATAAGCAGGTCGCAGTGCTTGTGCCTACTACGGTACTGGCTTATCAGCATTATCAGACCTTCAGCAAGCGTTTGGAAGGAATGCCTTGCAAAGTGGAATATCTGAGTCGTGCCCGTACGGCGAAAGATACGTCCCGCATCCTGAAGGAACTGGAAGCAGGTACGATCAATATCTTGATAGGTACACATAAGATTATCGGCAAGAACGTGAAGTTTCACGACCTGGGCTTGCTGATTGTGGATGAGGAGCAGAAGTTCGGAGTGAGTGTGAAAGAAAAACTGCGTCAGATTAAGGTGAATGTAGATACCCTTACCATGACGGCTACACCGATTCCGCGAACACTTCAGTTCTCGTTGATGGGAGCCCGCGACTTGTCGGTTATCCAGACTCCGCCGCCCAACCGTTATCCGATTCAGACCGAGGTGCATACGTTTAACGAAGAAATCATTACGGAAGCGATTAACTTTGAAATGAGCCGTAACGGTCAGGTGTTCTTTGTGAATAATCGCATACAGAACTTGGTAGAACTGAAAGCAATGATCGTGCGTAACATCCCGGATTGCCGTGTTTGTATCGGTCATGGACAGATGCAGCCCGAAGAGCTGGAAAAGATTATCTTCGGTTTTGTGAATTATGATTACGATGTACTGCTTGCCACTACCATTATCGAGAGTGGAATTGATATCCCGAATGCCAATACGATTATTATCAATCAGGCGCAGAACTTTGGACTGAGTGACTTGCATCAGATGCGTGGACGTGTGGGACGAAGCAACAAGAAGGCTTTCTGTTATTTGCTGGCTCCTCCTTTGTCGTCTTTGACTCCCGAAGCCAAGCGCCGTCTTCAGGCTATCGAAAATTTCAGCGATCTGGGAAGTGGTATACATATTGCCATGCAGGACCTGGATATTCGTGGTGCCGGTAATATGCTGGGAGCTGAACAGAGTGGCTTTATAGCCGACCTGGGTTATGAAACTTATCAGAAGATTCTGTCGGAAGCTGTGACGGAACTGAAGAATGATGAGTTTGCCGACCTTTATGCCGATGAGATTAAGGCTGGAGAGGAAAAGATCAGCGGCGAAGATTTCGTTGACGAATGTACCGTGGAAAGTGATCTGGAATTGTTGTTCCCCAACGAATATATTCCGAGCAGCAGTGAACGAATGTTGCTTTATCGTGAACTGGATAAATTGGAACTCGACCGGGATGTGGAGGCCTTCAAGGCACGTCTGGTAGACCGCTTTGGCAAGATTCCGCCTGAAGGTGAAGAACTGATCCGTATTGTACCTCTCCGTCGTCTGGCAAAGCGCCTTGGTGTAGAGAAGGCTGTGCTGAAGGGTGGTAAGATGATTCTTTATTTTGTAAGCAATCCGGATAGCCCGTATTATCAGAGTGCTGCTTTCGGTAAGATTATCGATTACATGGCAAAGTATCCGCGGGTATGCAACTTGCGTGAACAGAACGGGCGTCGCAGCATGATTGTAAAAGATATTACTGATGTAGAATCGGCTGTCCGTATTTTGCAGGAAATTGTGAGCCTGGATTCGTAATAGGGAGCGATCCTTGCTGGAATTTATTGGCTTGGATGGAAGGTATAATATGAGAAGCAGACAGCCGATGAGAATAAAAACGGGCGGGAGGACTTGTCTGCCTCTTTTGAATTAAATGATGTAATTTATATACTAAGACGTAAAATTTTATGATTTCAGTAGATGGACTTACCGTCGAGTTTGGCGGAACCACCTTATTTAGTGACATTAGTTTTCAGATTAATGAAAGAGACCGTATTGCCCTGATGGGAAAGAATGGGGCTGGAAAATCGACTTTGTTGAAAATATTGGCAGGAGTACGTCAGCCAACGCGTGGAAAAGTAACGGCGCCCAAAGACTGTGTGGTTGCTTACCTGCCTCAGCATCTGATGACAGAAGACGGACGTACGGTATTCGAGGAAGCATCGCAGGCTTTTGCTCACCTTCGCGAAATGGAAGAGGAAATAGAGCGCATGAATAACGAACTGGCTACCCGTACCGATTATGAGAGCGATTCGTACATGGAACTGATAGAGAAAGTTGCAGCGATGAGCGAGAAGTTTTACGCCATCGATATGACTCATTTTGAGGAAGACGTGGAGAAAGCTTTGCTCGGTCTCGGTTTTACGCGTGAAGACTTCAACCGTCCTACCAGCGATTTCAGCGGAGGATGGCGCATGCGTATTGAACTGGCCAAGTTGCTGTTGCAGAATCCGGATGTGTTGTTGCTGGACGAGCCTACCAATCATCTGGACATTGAGTCTATCGGCTGGCTGGAAGAATTTCTGATTAATAGTGCCAAGGCGGTGGTGGTTATCAGTCACGACCGTAAGTTTGTCGACAATATTACAACACGTACCATTGAAGTGACGATGGGACGTATCTACGATTATAAGGTAAACTATTCACAGTATCTTGTGCTGCGTAAGGAACGTCGCGAACAACAGATGAAGCAATACGAAGAGCAGCAGAAGATGATTCAGGAAACGAAAGATTTCATCGAACGTTTCAAAGGAACATACAGTAAGACGCTTCAGGTACAAAGCCGTGTGAAGATGCTGGAGAAGCTGGAACTGATTGAAGTGGATGAAGAAGATACTTCGGCGCTTCGCCTTAAATTTCCGCCTTCTCCCCGAAGCGGCAGTTATCCGGTCATTATGGAAGGGGTAGGCAAGACGTATGGTGACCACGTTGTTTTCCGGAATGCGAATCTCACGATTGAACGTGGTGATAAAGTGGCTTTCGTCGGGAAAAACGGAGAAGGTAAGTCTACGTTGGTAAAATGTATCATGGGAGAGATCGAACATGAAGGTACACTGACCTTAGGTCACAACGTACAGATTGGTTACTTTGCGCAGAATCAGGCTTCTTTGCTGGATGAGAATCTGACCGTTTTTCAGACTATCGATGATGTGGCGAAAGGAGAAATCCGAAACAAGATACGCGATCTGCTTGGAGCCTTTATGTTTGGTGGACCGGAGGAATCGATGAAGAAAGTAAAAGTGCTTTCCGGAGGAGAACGTACTCGTTTGGCAATGATCAAGTTGTTGCTTGAACCCGTGAATCTGTTGATTCTGGATGAGCCTACCAATCATCTTGACATGAAGACAAAAGATATTCTGAAACAGGCATTGATGGATTTCGACGGAACGCTGATTGTGGTATCTCACGATCGTGACTTCCTTGACGGCCTGGTTACCAAGGTGTATGAATTTGGTAATCAGCGTGTGAAAGAACATCTGTGTGGTATCTATGAGTTCCTTGAAGCTAAGAAAATGGAGAATTTGCAGGATTTGGAGAAGAAACGCTAAAGGAGCTTTGTCCGTAAAGGATACATTTCGTTCCTATAAATGAGAAAAAACATCACCGGAAACTATAAAATTTCCGGTGATGTTTTTTCATATTTGTCGGCGGGATTTTTGAAAACCGTTTATTCGACCTGCTTTTTCCCGAATTCAGGATCTATTTTCAGTAGGGCAGTTACGCCGAAAGTTGCGGCACAGCATACCATGATCCAGAGGAAGAAGTGCTGATATCCCAAAAGCTCCTGCATCCATCCGGCTATCATGCCGGGAAGCATCATGCCCAATGCCATAAATGCTGTACAGATGGCGTAGTGTGCCGTACTGTGACTTCCCCGGGAAAAATAAATGAGATACAGCATGTATGCCGTGAACCCAAATCCATAGCCAAACTGTTCGATAAAAATGCAGACATTGATCCACAGTAGGTTTGTTTCCGGAAAATAGCTTAGAAAAACATAAACCAGATCGGGAAGTGATATTGCCCATACCATGTACCACAACCATTGCTTCAATCCATGTCGTGCCACTGCCATTCCTCCTAAGATGCCTCCTAGCGTAAGTCCGATGATTCCGACTGTACCTTGAGTAAATCCAATCTGTTCGGTTGTCATGCCCAGACCACCCTCCGAAGTCGGATCAAGCAGAAAAGGAATGCTCATCTTTGCCAGTTGGGCTTCCGGTAAGCGATAAAGCAACATAAAAAGAATGGCAATACCAGCTTGCTCTTTCCGGAAAAACGAACGGAATGTCAATAAAAATTCCTTAAGCAACCCAGAAGCAGATGTTTCGACAGCGGCTTTATCATTTGCAGGACGTGGCAGGATGAAGCTGTGGTAAATCCATAGCGCAAAGAATATGCCTGCCAGTACAAGAAAAGTGATGCTCCATGCATACGGAATGTTTGCAGTGCTTCTCTCCAGGTATCCGGCGAGCATCACCAGCAGACCTTGTCCGGCGATGGTTGCTATTCGGTAAAAGGTACTTCGGATGCCGACGAATAGGGCCTGTTCGTGAGTATTCAGTCCCAGCATATAGAATCCGTCGGCTGCAATGTCGTGGGTTGCAGAACTGAATGCCATAAGCCAGAAGATGGCAAGCGTTGCCTGAAAGAAATGTTCGGTAGGAATAGTGAAAGCAATTCCTGCCAGTCCGGCTCCGATAAACAGTTGCATCAGTGTAATCCACCAGCGTTTGGTACGGAGCAAATCGACAAATGGACTCCATAAGGGTTTGATAACCCATGGCAGATTCAGCCAGCTTGTATAGAGAGCGATTTCTGTATTTGAAATACCCATGCGCTTATACATGACAAGCGACAGGGTCATGACTGCTATGTAAGGTAATCCTTCGGCGAAATAAAGCGTCGGGACCCACGACCAGGGAGATTGCTTTTTCATGTTAGTGTTTTAATACATTTTTCTTATGTCTGCTCCTTTATAATAATGAAGCAGGATTTCATTGTAGTTATATCCTTGCTCACCCATTACAGCTGCACCGATTTGGCATAAGCCTACACCATGTCCCCATCCGGCTCCTGTCAGTTCAAACCATGCAGGTATTCCGTCGGCATCTGTCTCTCCCTTGTCTACGATAAAGGCTGAGCTGAACAAATGAGTAGGAGATAGTGTGCGGCGTATTTCCAGTTCTTTCCCAATGATGAGTGTTTTTTCTGTCCCGACTATTTTCAGCTTGCAGATACGTCCCGACTTTCCTCGTTCTACTGGAATAAGATCGATGATTTTTCCGTAATTATTTTTTGTATTGCTGCGAATCAGTTCGGCTAATTCTTCCTGTGTATACCGGACTTTCCAGCGGTAGAAATTAGTTGTTTCCTGATCGTAGTTATTCAGAATTTGCGAGATAATGGCTTTGTCGTGCGTACGACAAAAACTGTCGGGAGTACTGCGTATCCAATTTTCAGCTTCGCTTTCTTGAGTCAAGTCGGGTAATACTCCTTCTTCTTTCGTATCGCGTACGGCACTCAGATACGGGTAGTTCTTATCTTCCCAGCAAGTATTGAATACTTCGGTTACCCCTCCGCAGCATTTGGAAAAGCGTGCGTCGCAGATGCTGTTTTTATACATCAAAACCTGCCCTTTTGTGGCTTTAACTGCTTCGACAACACTCTTGTTGGAGGCTTTGGTTATACCCTGATACCGTTGGCAATGATCGTCGGCACATACATCGAAGATGGTATGGTCTTCTCGATCATACCAGCGAATGTATTCTGTATCTGTCTTGATGAAAGAAAAAAATCCATTATCATGCTTGCTCATAGCCTTTCGTTTCTCTATCTGGGCCAGTAGCCAGCTTCTGGAAATAACGGCATGGGCTTTCAGAAATTCGGGCGAGGAAGTCGCATTCATTTCGGACGAAATAACGCTGATCAGGTAATCCTCAGCTGACAATATATTGATGGCTGTAATTTTTCCTTCATCTACCACTAGCTTAAGTGTACCGTTGAAATGTTGTGTTTCCTGGCGTTCCCAATGAAAGTTAATTCCTATGGTTACGTCGTATAGAGAAAAGGAAGCTTCATCTTCTACCGGAGTAAATGTGAGCTCTCGGTATACGTTGCCGTTCCATAAGATTCCTCCTTCTTCAAAGGACACAACCTGATTACCGGTTACAGTTTCACCTTTCGCCAGGAAATGTGAGTTGAGGGTAAAATGAATCTCTTGGGCATTGACGATACCCACGCTTATTTCTGGTTCTTTCATGATGCGCTATTGTGTTAATTATGGTATGCTACTTCGTTATATATTTGTAAAATGTCTTGTTCTGTTATTTTATCAAAATCTTCCTTGCGGGGAGTGACTAATAATCCTGCCATATCGAGTGCTCCCGGGCTGACGAGAAGTTGGTCTTTACCGGTCGCTGTGTAACAGGCGGGACGATGTTTTTCTCTTGGAAGGTAGACTACGGTAAAACCGCGTACAGGGTCGTTCCATGCAAATAAATTGTATCTGGGTTCACTCTCTCCGTCGTGTACCGGAAGCGTCTGTAAATATTCTTCTATCAGTTCCGGACTTGTTGTCATGGAGTGTTCAGTAACAAAAGCCTGAAGCGGGCAGATATAATTGGTCATCTGATAAGAACGGCATGTACTTCCGTTGCCCATTTTTAGCTCTTTTGTGCAGACAGCGGTAGACAAGAGTCTGTTCCACTGACGAATCAAAGGAATATCATTTTGTCGTGCGGCCTGAAAATGGAAATGGTCAGGAGCAGAGGCTCCGCATTTTGCTCCGTTATAGAACAAGGCATATCCGGAGGCAAAATGTTTTTCAAGCCAGTTCACCAAACGTCCGGGAAGCTGACGTTCCGTCTTGTCGGCAAGTATCTGATCCTGATGCTTCAGGCTGGATATCGTAAGATGTCCATGAAGAATCGGATAAGGATTGACACGTAGGCTGAAAGGTTCGTCCAATGAAATGATGATTTCATCTTGTCCTTTAGGCTTGTTTTCGGAACACAAGAAGCATGGTCGTGCCTCTATGGATGCCTTGTCAACCTTAGCACATGTAGAAACAGCGCGTGCTGGATTGAATTGTACGGTTATGTCATTGCCGTTTACCTCGAATGTGCGTGTTTCTATTTTATCAAGAGCTTCGTGATTGGTCCGTGCTGTTTGCCATTTGGCCAGTTGACTTTCAAGGAATGATTCGCCCGGTTGTCTCTCCTTTTCCATTGTCTGTCGTATCTTGATTTCCAAGGTGCGCAGACTGTCTTTATAACTGTTGTTCAGATTGACCTTTTCAATGCTTAATGCTGCATCGGAATTGCCTTCCCATCTACGGCACAAATATAATACGTCGTAGATACGTCCGATACGGTAGTTACGCGAGAAAGCCAGCCCAAGGGCATAATCTTCTCCGTAACTGGTATTGGGAACACGGATTTGTCGTAGGAGAGGGGTGTAAAATGCACGGGGAGCTCCCAGACCATTGATACGTAATGCGTTGTTATGTCCGTTTTCGTCGGTCCATTCGTTGTGGTCGATAACTCCGGGTGGAAGGGTTTGCAGGGCAAAGTCTGTCATACGATAGGAACCGATGACCATGGCACATTGCTCTTGGTGGAATTTGTCGACAATGGTTTGCAGGGTATTGGGGCTGCTGTATAAATCGTCACTATCCAACTGAACAGCGAAACGGCCGCATTGCGGATGATTGATTCCTAAGTTCCAGCATCCGCCTATACCTAAGTCAGTCCGTTCGGGTATGAGATGAATGACTTTAGAATTGTTTTGGTAATGTTCAATGATTTCACTTGTTCCATCGGTTGAATGGTTGTCGATGATAATCAGATTGAAAGGAAAGCTGGTTTCTTGTTCTAGTACGGAACGAATCGCATCGTCGATGGTACGAACACGGTTGCGTACGGGAATAATTACCGAGGCTTCATACTGAAAATCCTCTGTACCAACATCTATGGTGCGCTTGACTGGTGGAAGATAGGCTCCCATCTTTTTCAGATGGCGGGTGAAGACTACTTCTCGTTCTATCTGTACTTGCCGGTTGCGCGGGTCTACATAATCAAATTGTTTTTCACCGGATTTACGTAAATCGATTTCGTCTTCTGTGTAAAGATATTCCCGTATATGAGTCAGTTCTCCGTATCGGGATAGGGCCAGACGCAGGGCATATAACGCAGAATATTGGTAGGAATCTTCAGATGTAATTTCGTCGACTGCTTTTTTGAATTGCTCGGTACGAAACATCAGTAAAGAGCCGAAATCAAAATCGTCGCGTACACTACCCAGCTGATAGTCGATAACCGGATGCGGCTTCCGTTCTCCTTGTGTGACTTTATAATGATCGGCATACACCATGCAGCATTGTGGTGCAGACAGGTAATCGCACATGCGCTCAACGGCCATATAACCTAATTCGAACGGGTGTGCCTGGGTATATATTAACGCATAAGGAGTATCGGTGTGCTGAGCTATTTGCTTATACTTTTCGGTAGAATCGGCTGACGATACCGGTAAAAGATGGCATCTGTCCGGCAACTCGATTTTGTTATCGGTCTGTGCTGACAATAGGAATATCTGGTCAATACTGGGACATGTCAGTAATTCACTTATTGTTTTATCAAATTGATTTTCACTTCCATAAGGAAGAAAACACGTGACTGTTTTATTCATATTTAATACATTTATAACGACAAAGATAGGTAATATATCTTATTTTTTGCCTAACTTTGTACGCTAATGTATAGAATGAAATATTCTTTTGTGCAGATTATTTATCAACTTGTACAAAAACTGTAAAACAATGACTGATATAAAAAGCCCTTTGTTGGGTAAAACTTTAAGTGAATTACAAAGTATCGTGCGTGATTTGGGCATGCCTGCGTTTACGGCAAAACAAATCGCCGGATGGCTATATGATAAAAAAGTTTTCTCAATAGACGAGATGACAAACTTGTCGTTGAAAAACCGTGAACGGTTGAAAGAAAATTATGAGGTAGGAGCTACTCTGCCGGTACATGAGATGCGTTCGGTTGACGGAACCGTAAAGTATCTGTTCCGTACTCCGGAAGGCGATTATATCGAATCGGTATATATTCCCGATGACGATCGTGCTACGTTGTGTGTATCATCACAGGTCGGCTGTAAAATGAATTGTAAATTTTGCATGACGGGGAAACAGGGATATACCAATAGCCTGACTCCTACGCAGATATTAAATCAGGTCTATTCCATTCCTGAACGTGATACCTTGACAAATATTGTGTTCATGGGAATGGGAGAGCCTTTTGATAACTTGGATGCCGTTTTGCGTGCGTTGGAAATTCTTACCGCTGATTATGGCTATGCCTGGAGTCCGAAACGAATCACAGTTTCTACGGTTGGCTTGAGAAAGGGACTGGAGCGTTTCTTGCAGGAAAGCGATTGCCATTTGGCTGTCAGTTTGCATTCGCCGTTTCCTTCTCAGCGAGGTGAATTGATGCCGGCGGAGAAAGCTTTTTCTATTACAGAAATAGTGGATATATTGAAGCGTTACGATTTTAGCAAACAGCGTCGTTTGTCTTTTGAATATATTGTATTTAAAGGGGTAAATGACAGCATGATATACGCCAAAGAATTGATCAAATTGTTGCGTGGACTAGATTGCCGTATTAATCTTATTCGTTTTCATGCCATTCCGAATGTCGATCTGGAAGGAACGGATATGGATTCAATGATTGCGTTCCGTGATTATCTGACACAGCATGGTGTATTTGCTACCATCCGTGCTTCGCGTGGAGAAGATATTTTTGCTGCTTGCGGAATGTTGTCTACTGCTAAGCAGCAAGCTGAAAAAGAAGAAACTAATTAAATAACGAAATTATGAAGCGTTTAGCCTTTTATCTGAGTTTGGCACTTGTTGTGCTGGCATTGGCTTCTTGTAAGGGAGATGGAAAGAGTCTTATAACTCCAGCTTCCAGTGGCCGTCCGTATGAAGTATTGGTTGTTGCCGATGATAATTGTTGGATGAGTCCTGATAGTGCACTTTATCATGTGCTGGATACAGATGTACCCGGATTGCCGCAGCCGGAACGTTCTTTCCGCATCTCACGGGTACGTACATCTTATTATGATCGTACGATGCGTTTGTTCCGTAATATAATCATTGTTGATATCAATCCGGCAGCTTATACCCAGGTGAAATTCAAATATTCGCGTGATGTCTATTCATCTCCACAAATGATTATGACTATTCAAGCTCCCAATCAGGAAGAGTTTGCGGATTATGTATCTAAAAATGGTAATTTGATCATCGATTTCTTCACACGGGCAGAAATGAACCGTGAAATCAAATTGCTGGAGAAAAAACATAATCAGACTATTTCGGCAAAGGTTGGCAGTTTGTTCGATTGTGATATCTGGATGCCTATTGAGATGGAGTCGTATAAAGAAGGAAAAGACTTTTTCTGGGCCTCTACCAACCTGAATGATTTGAATTTTGTGATGTATACTTTCCCGTTCAGAGACAAAGATACATTTACCAAAGCATATTTTATTCATAAACGTGATTCTGTTATGAAGATTAATATCCCGGGAGAACGTGAAGGTATGTATATGGAAACGGCTGATTCTGCTTTTGTTGAAGTGAGAAATATAGCTGTACAGGGTGACTATGCATTTGAAGCTCGCGGATTGTGGGAGATGAAAAACGATGCAATGGGTGGTCCGTTTGTTTCACAGATGAGAGTGGACCGTGCCAATGCCCGAGTGGTTGTAGTAGAGGGGTTTGTTTACAATCCTGGAAAACTGAAACGTGATCAGATACGCCGGTTGAATGCAGCTCTGTATACCTTGAAATTACCTTCAGAAAAAGCTGTATCCGAAATACCTGTAGATGGTACATTGACGGAAGAGAAAGTTGAACATAAAGCAGAACAAACAAGCAATAAATAAGAAGCATGGAAGAACGTAAGATAAAGGTGGGTATCACCCATGGAGATATAAATGGAATTGGCTACGAGGTGATATTGAAAGCTTTTTCCGATCCTGCAATGCTGGACTTATGTACGCCGGTTATTTATGGCTCGCCTAAGGTGGCAGCTTATCATCGGAAAGCAATGGATATACAGACAAATTTCAGTATCATCAACTCTGCTTCTGAGGCTCAGGATGGACGTGTGAATATTATCAATTGCACGGAGGAGGAATTGAAAGTGGAGCTGACTAAACCGACACAAGAGGCTGGCCGTGCGGCGTTGGCTGCTTTGGAAATGTCGCTGAGGGATTATCGTGAAGGATTGTTTGATGTTTTGGTGACAGCTCCTATCAACAAACATACGATACAGTCGGATACGTTCCATTTCCCTGGTCATACTGAATATATTGAAGAACGAGTAGGAGAAGGTCAGAAAGCTTTGATGATTTTGTTAAAAGATGATTTTCGTGTAGCTTTGGTGACTGGGCATGTTCCAGTAAGCGAAATTGCTAAAGATCTGACGCAGGAACTGATAATGGAAAAAATGGCTATTTTCCACCGCTCATTGAAGCAGGATTTTGGCATAGACAATCCTCGCATTGCTGTTTTCTCATTGAATCCTCATGCTGGAGATAACGGATTGATCGGAAGCGAAGAGCAGACGATCATTATTCCGGCGATGGAAGAAATGATAAAGCGTGGCGTACAGTGTTTTGGTCCTTATCCGGCTGATGGCTTTATGGGCTCTGGTAATTATCGTCATTTCGATGGAATTCTGGCTATGTACCATGATCAGGGACTGGCACCGTTTAAGGCTTTGGCTATGGATGAAGGAGTTAATTTCACTGCAGGATTGCCTATCGTACGCACTTCTCCCGCTCATGGAACTGCTTATGATATTGCGGGGCAAGGTATTGCATCAGAAGATTCTTTCCGTCAGGCAATATATGTAGCGTTGGATGTTTTCCGCAATCGTTGTATCGAAAAGGAAATCAGTGCACATCCCTTGCGTAAACAGTATTATGAAAAACGTGATGATAGCGATAAGCTGAAACTTGACACTATAGAGGAAGAAGAATAGTCATTTATGAAGTTTGCAATTATATCAGCCGGGGAAGGTTCCAGACTTTCTCAGGAAGGGATTCGGTTGCCTAAACCATTAGTACAACTGAACGGAGAAGCTATGATCGACCGTTTAATCCATATCTTTGCAAAGAATGGGGCAGAGCAGGTTATCATTATTATTAATGATGAAGTTCAGGCTACCAAAGATCATCTGGCAAAAATGAAGAGAAATTCGGTTTTGCCTTTGGAGGTAGTAGTAAAGACAACTCCCAGTTCGATGCATAGCTTCTACGAAATCAGTCCTTTTCTGAAGGGTGAGAAATTTTGTCTGACAACGGTCGATACAATCTTTCGGGAAAAAGAGTTTACTTGTTTTATTGAGGCTTTTAAAAAATCAAAGGAAGATGGCATGATGGCGGTAACAGACTATATAGATGATGAAAAGCCATTGTATATATCTACCGATGATCAGCTGAATATTACAGGATTTTATGATACCATGACCCCTGATTGTAAATATATTTCGGGCGGAATCTATTGTCTGGGACCACAAGCGATAGACGTTTTACATTCTTGTATGGAGAAAGGAATTTCTCGTATGAGGAATTTTCAGCGTCAACTGATTGTCGATGGGCTAAGACTGAAAGCTTATCCGTTCTCGAAAATATTGGATGTAGATCATGCAAGCGACATAATAAAAGCAGAGGCTTTTTTGAATAATATAGAAGAATAACAGCAAAACAATGTGTTTGATTCACGGAAAAATAAAAGTAATAGGAGTTAGCCGGAGTAGTGAGTACTCACCCAATCACGTGGACAATGATGCTGCTATATTGGAAGTTGTAGCAGAAAAATTACGAGATAAAGGATGTGAAGTGGAAATATGGCCTGAGAAAGAGTTTGTTTCGAAACAAATAAGGACAGAGTTTATTTTTAATATGGCACGCGACCGGTCTACCATAGAGTATTTGAAACAATTGGAAGATAACGGGAGTGTGGTTGTGAATTCTGCTTATGGAGTTTCCAAGTGCATGCGGAAGTCTATGACTGAATTATTGATAAGGAATGGCTTCGCTCATCCTGTAAGTTTTATTGTTTCTACTGATAGCGAGTTTGTTCCAGAACTTTTCCCTTGTTGGATAAAGCGTGGAGATTCGCATGCTATGGTGAAAGAAGATGTGGTCTATGTAGAATGTAAAGAAGAGGCTGAGCAGGTTTTGGCCGATTTTCATTCTAGGGGAATTTCTGAGGCCGTAGTCAATGAGCATCTGTCTGGCGATTTAGTCAAGTTTTATGGTGTACAGGGTACAGACTTTTTCTTCTCTTTTTATCCCACAGATGCATGTCATAGTAAATTGGGATTAGAAATCGCCAATGGTGAAACATGTGGTTATCCATTCGATAAAGAGTTGCTGTATCAATACAGTTCAAAGCTTGCTGAAATTATGAATGTACCTATTTATGGGGGTGATTGTATCATTTCTTCTACAGGAGAAATTAGAATAATCGATTTCAATGATTGGCCTAGTTTTGCCTGTTGCCGTGAGGAGGCAGGTGTGAAAATTGCCGAATGTATTTATCATAAAGTGACAGCTAAACTGAAAGAATGAGATGGGGATAGATAAAAAGAGATTTGAAGCTTCTTTTAAATCGGTAGATACGGAAGAATTTTTGGATATTTATTTTAATCGTCCGATAGGTTATTTGTGGACTTTACTTTTCAAACGTTTGGGAGTACATCCTAATGTGGTAACTGTATTGTCTATCTTTTTAGGTATAGGAGCTGGGATAATGTTTTATTTCCCAGATATGAAACATACCCTTATCGGAATTTTTCTGTTGATATGGGCTAATCATTATGATAGCTGTGACGGACAGTTGGCGCGTCTTACGGGTAAAAAAACACGTTGGGGACGTATGCTGGATGGTTTGGCTGGAGATATTTGGTTTATTACGATCTATGCGGCAATTTGCCTGCGCTTGATGCATCAGCCATTACCGTTAAGTCTTGGAACTGAAAATGATTTGATATGGGGCTGGGGAATTTGGATTTTGGCATTAATTTCAGGGACTGTCTGTCATAGTAAACAATGTATGTTGGCCGATTATTATCGGAACATACATTTATTCTTTCTAAAAGGGGAATCAGGTAGTGAACTAGATACTTTCAAGCAACAACGTACTCTTTTTTATAGCTTGCCGTGGAAAGGAAACTTTTGGTGGAAGTCATTCCTTTATTTCTATGGAAACTATACTCGTCAGCAGGAACAGATGACCCCTTCTTTTCAACGCTTTTATACATGGGTGTTGCAAAAATATGGCAATGATATTCCCCGTGAATTATGTGACGAGTTCCGTCGGTTAAGTTTGCCATTGATGAAGTATGCTAATATCCTGACCTTTAATACTCGTGCTGTTGTTTTGTATATTTGCTTGCTGATAGGCATACCTTATATGTACTTTGTATTCGAGATTGTAGTAATGACGGTTCTATTCCTGTATATGCGTCACCGTCATGAAGCTATTTGTTCCTATCTTTATCAGAAATATGCTAATCAATGAAAGAAAAGTTTAGAAATATATTTTGGTTTTTCGGGATCTTTGCTATCGTTGTGATGCTTTGTACTTTCGATATGGATTATCAAGAATTATGGCATAACTTGCGAAAAGCAGGATATTGGCTTCCTGCTGTTGTCTTGCTATGGGTATTTATTTATTTTTTGAATACCTGTTCATGGTATGCTATCATTCGTGATGGAAAACATGCCCGGGTGCCTTTTTGGAAAATATATAAATTTACAGTTTCTGGTTTCGCCCTGAATTATGCTACTCCGGTAGGGCTTATGGGGGGAGAACCTTATCGCATTATGGAATTGACACCTTATGTAGGGGCAAGTAAAGCGACTTCCTCTGTTATTCTATATGTGATGATGCATATTTTTTCCCATTTTTGTTTTTGGCTGTTCTCTGTGGTCTTGTATATCATGATGGAGCCGGTCAATATGGCAATGGGACTTTTGTTGGCTGTCGTTGGAGTTTGTTGCTTGATCGCTATTTATTTTTTTATGAAAGGTTATCGAAAAGGGATGGCAGTGGGCACTTTAAAATTACTGGGTCATGTACCTTTCATTAGAAAATGGGCGCAGCATTTTGTTCTTGAAAAGAGAGATGTACTAGAACGAGTGGACAAGCAGATTGCAGAGTTGCATGGACAGCGCAGGTCAACGTTCTACTTGTCGCTGGGGTTGGAATTTCTGGCTCGTATCATAGGTTGTATAGAAGTCTTTTTTATTTTGAATATTCTTACAACAGACGTAAGCTTTGTTTCATGCATTTTGATAATGGCCTTTACTTCTCTTTTTGCAAACCTGTTCTTTTTCTCTCCTATGCAGTTAGGAGCCCGTGAGGGAGGATTTGCACTGGCAACTGGAGGATTGGCTATTTCGAGTGCTTTTGGAGTATATACGGGACTCATTACCCGTGTACGTGAATTGATATGGATTGTTATAGGAGTACTGTTGATGAAATTTGGTAACGGTACGGAAAAGATAAAGAGGAATGGAGAGATTGACAGACATTAAAGGTATAATATTTGATTATGGAGGTACGCTTGATACAAACTCCCGTCATTGGTCGGAAGTCTTGTGGAGCAAATATGAAGAATATCATGTTCCTGTTGGCAAGGCTGATTTCCGTGAAGCGTATGTGTATGGAGAACGTACGCTGGCGCGTATACCATTGGTGAAGCCTGAAGATAATTTTCATGATGTATTATGCATTAAGACAAAACTTCAAATGGAGTATTTGATAGAACAGGGTAAGTTGGAACAGACTGATGCAATGGAATATGCGGTGAAGATAGCCGATAGTTGTTATCAGTATGTATTGAGTGTATTAGAAAAAACGCGTCCTGTAGTGCAGAGCCTTTCAAGAAAATATAAGCTGGTGCTAGTTTCTAATTTCTATGGTAATATTCGGTCCGTTTTGAAAGATTTTGAATTAGATGATTTCTTTTCTGACGTTATAGAATCTTCAGTAGTAGGAGTACGCAAACCCGATCCGGCAATTTATCGCTTGGGGGTAGAAGTTCTAAAACTTCCTGCTGAGAATGTGCTGGTTGTTGGTGATTCTTTTTCGAAAGATATGGTTCCTGCTAAGACCGTTGGCTGTAAAGTTGCTTGGTTAAAAGGAGAAGGGTGGGAAAATGAAGAGATAGATGAGTCCTTACCCGATATAATAATTACAGATTTAGTTTGTTTGCCTCATTATTTATAAGAATGTATTTATGAAAGAAAAACGTATTCCTTTGGTAGAGAAACAGTATCGTCTGCCTTTTGTTTTGTTGACTTCCCTTTTCTTTCTGTGGGGGTTCGCACATGCCATACTGGATGTATTGAATAAGCATTTTCAGGAAATTCTGGATATTACCAAGGCACATTCGGCTATGGTACAGGTCACTATGTATATGGGATATTTTATCATGGCTATTCCTGCTGGACTTTTTATTAATCGGTTTGGCTATCGTAAGGGAGTTGTGTTAGGATTGCTTCTTTATGGTTTGGGGGCTTTGTTGTTTATTCCAGGACAACACTTCGCTTCGTTCAATGCTTTCCTGTTTGCTTTGTTCGTGATCGGTTGTGGACTGACCTTTTTGGAAACAGCGGCTAATCCGTATGTAACAGAGTTAGGAGCGAAGGAAACCGCTGCCAGTCGTTTGAATTTTGCGCAATCATTCAACGGTATGGGATGTATATGTGCTCCTTTATTTGTAGGATTGTTATTGTTCTCCAATGATGATCAGCAGAGTGCATCAAATGGTAATGTTGCTTTGCCCTATGTTTGTATGGGAATACTCGTATTGATTGTGGCTGCTGTTTTTATGCGAGTAAAACTTCCCGAAATTCAGCATCAGGCAGAAGTCGATAAAGAAGGTAGGAGTGTGAGCTTATGGTCGCATAAGCTTTTTATATTCGGCTTATTTGCTTTGTTTGCTTACGAAATAGGTGAAATCTCTATCAATAGTTTTTTCATCAATTATGTGGTAGACCAGAAATGGATGAATGCCCGTTATGCCTCTTTGGTCTTGTCATTCGGTGGATTAGGGCTATTTATGACAGGACGTTTTGTGGGTAGTTGGATAATGCAACGTGTAAGTGCAGAGCGGATGTTATTCTATTGTGCTACAGGAACAGTTGTTACCACTACCGTCGTTTTGTTGGATTTGGGACTCTGTTCACTTATAGCATTGCTGTGTGGCTATGCTTTTGAAGCAATCATGTTCCCTACCATTTTTGCTTTGTCACTGAAAGGTTTGGGAAATCATACTAAACGTGCTTCTTCGTTCTTGATGATGTCACCGGTAGGAGGAGTGGTTGGTCCATTGTTAATGGGATATGTGGCCGATACGACAACTATGGTATTTGCATTTGTAGTACCATGGGTCGCCTATGCGATAGTTTGGCTGTATGCCCGCAAGATGTTGTCCGTATCAGTTTGTACGAAATAAAAAAATAGCCGGAGTAATTCTCCGGCTATTTTTATGCAAGTCTTTATTCTATAGTTTGACAACTTTCAATTTACTATTTCTGATAATGTCCCAAGCTTCTTTTTCTGTTCCTCTGAAAGGTCCTGATTTCTCTAGCTTGATAGTAGACAGAGCAGCGGCAAAGCATCCTGCTTCTTCATACGAAGCTCCTTTGTTCCGCATGTAAAGATAGCCTAACATATAAGTATCTCCACAGCCTGTGGCATCTACTACCTCTTTTGGGGGATAAGCTGGTATCTGATAAAAGTGCCCTTCTGCATAGATGAGGGAGCCCTCACTGCCCAATGTCAGCAATACCTCTTTTACACCCCATTTAGCCAATTGAAGAGCAGCAGCTTGATAGTCCGATAATCCAGTCAAAACTTTTGCTTCGTGTTCGTTGACTTTGAGTATGTGGATGTGTTTCAGGGCTTCTTCCTTTCCAGTCCAGTCAACTGGATAAACATTCTCTCCTCTTACTTCACGCAAATAACCTTGTGCATCCACCGATAAGATTCCTTTCTGTGACAGATACTTGATTACTTCTAACGAAAAATCGTCCGATAGAAGACTCCCCAAATGGAAAAAACGGGCCTCTATCTGCTGTAATTTTTCAACGGTGAAAGGATCTGCCTTTGCCAGGACACGTTGAGTCCGGTTGTTTTGATTCTCACCGTATGAATTTTCAAAATAAACGGTCTTTCGACTGGGGATTACTTCAACGTTTATTCCTTTTTGACTCAGCTCGTCGACGGCTGTATATTCACTAGGGGCAAGTGAAGTCACAAGTTTATAATTTTTCCAGTCATTCAGATGATAAATACCATGGGAGAAGTAATAAGAAGTACCTCCCGGCATATAAGTCGTTTGTTTAGGAGTGATGATTTTATCCAACGTTATATGCCCGATGCAACAAATGTCATTCATTATTAATAACTTTTTCATTGTAAAAACGGGTGCAAAGATAGTGCTTTTTAAGATTAGAAAAGAGGCAAGTGTATTTTTTTATCTGTCAGGAACCTTTATTTTATTGTCATTTTATACGAAATATTGTTCAATTTCTCCAAGGAATATATAAAAAAAGAATTGTTTTTGCTTGTTGTTTCAAACAAAAGTATAACTTTACAGCACGTAATATTACTTTGTTATTTGACAAACTAGAAAAACAAATTAGAAATGGAAAAAATGAATGTACAACCGGCTACCGGCAAACTCGGTGTGCTGTGTGTCGGTTTGGGAGCAGTAGCAACAACATTTATGACAGGTGTATTGATGGTTCGTAAAGGATTGGCAAAACCTGTCGGTTCAATGACTCAATACGATAAAATCCGTGTCGGACGTGGAGCCAATAAGAAATATCTTCATTATAATGAGATTGTACCAATAGCAGATTTAAAAGACATCGTATTTGGCGCATGGGATGTATATCCGGCAAATGCTTATGAATCTGCAATGAACTGTGAGGTCTTAAAGGAAAAAGATATTAATCCCGTAAAAGATGAATTGGAAAAAATCGTTCCAATGAAGGCAGCATTCGATCATAACTATGCAAAGCGTCTGGATGGAAATAACGTGAAAGATTGCGCGACACGCTGGGATATGGTGGAAGAGTTGCGTAAGGATATCCGTAACTTCAAGGAAAAAAATGGTTGTAGCCGTATCGTAGTTCTGTGGGCAGCTTCTACAGAAATTTATGTACCTGTTTGTGAAGAGGTTCATGGTACATTGGCTGCATTGGAACAGGCTATGAAAAATGATGATCGTGAACACGTGGCTCCGTCAATGTGTTATGCGTATGCAGCTTTGGCAGAAGGTGCTCCTTTCATTATGGGTGCTCCGAATACGACTGTCGATATTCCTGCTATGTGGGAGATGGCAGAAAAGACAAAGATGCCTATTGCCGGAAAAGACTTTAAGACTGGCCAGACTTTGGTTAAGTCAGGATTCGCTCCGATTATTGGTACTCGTTGCTTAGGTTTGTCTGGATGGTTCTCAACCAATATTTTAGGAAACCGTGACGGACTGGTTTTGGATGAACCTGCAAACTTCCATACAAAAGAGGTGAGCAAGCTGTCTACATTGGAATCTATTCTTGTACCTGAAAACCAGCCTGACTTATATACCGACTATTATCATAAGGTACGTATCAACTATTATCCGCCTCGTAACGATAATAAGGAAGGTTGGGATAATATCGATATCTTCGGATGGATGGGATATCCGATGCAAATTAAGATCAATTTCTTGTGTCGTGATTCTATCTTGGCAGCACCGTTGTGCCTCGACTTGGTTTTGTTGAGTGACTTGGCTGCACGTGCAGGACGTTATGGTATCCAGCGTTTCTTGAGCTTCTTCTTAAAGAGCCCGATGCACGATTATACCAAGAATGAAGTCCCGGTTAATCACCTGTTCCAGCAGTATGTGATGTTGAAGAATGCGCTTCGTGAAATGGGTGGTTATGAAGCTGATGAAGAAATTGACTAATCTTATCGTAAAGAGAAAAGATAGTAAAATGTCATAAAAAACAAATGGCATGTGAAAATGATTCAATCGGATTCATTCGCACATGCCATTTTATTTTTACCTTTTTCTTTTATTCGATATACTGGGTATAACGTGCTACAAAGTTACGGAACTTAGGTATACGCATTAAGATATATTCAAAGCAGCATATACCCAGTAGCGCGCATAGAATGCCTAGTGTTACGTCTATGATATAATGATGTCCGGAGTATACAGCCGTAAACCAGATGCCTGCCATTATAAAGGCAAATACAATCCGTAACCAGTTGCTGCATCGTGCCCGGAACGAATAAAAAAGTGCAACGACCATATAGGCTGAATGTAATGATGGCACAGCAGCAAAGACGTTTGCATTTCTTCCATATAATCCCTGAAAAACGGTGAGCCCTGTCATTGCATCAAATCTGCCTAATCCGGCGACATCGCCCGGAGTATTTAAAATTGGTTCGAAACCGTAGTTCATAACATACCAGGGTGGAGCTGCCGGATGTATGTAGTATCCTGTAAATCCTATTAAATTAACGAAAAGAAATACTAGGGCAAAGTGCAGGTAGGTCTTGCGTTGGCGAGTGAAATAGAGTCCTAATCCGAATAAGATGGGAACAGGAACCCAGCAGAGGTAGAAAATACCTGCCATGAAATCCATCGCCGGACAATGGTGGATATGGAAGAACTCGTTGGGAGTAAGAATTCCTTCGGCTGTGGCAATACCAAAAATGCTTTTCTCGATTTCATATAATCCTTTTACATCAATTGGATTTACCTCATAATTGGGTATAATTCGCATCCAGTCATAAGAAATTCCAAATATCGCAAAAGGGAGAAGAGCTACAACCAGCTTTCGCGTAGCTCGGCTAATTAAGAATAATACTGCAATAAAGCACCCCAGTCCTATGTGTTCGGGGCGAATGCCAATGAAGGCTGCAGTTACACTTATCCATGCTACAAGGGAAATGGCTAATACCATTATTTCCTTCGTAGAAGGCCTGTCAGTCATTATTTTCATATGTGATGATATTATTTTTTCATGAGTTGTCTGCGGCTGTATTCAATACGTGCAAAAGCTGTAATATTGGCGAATATAGCGATAAAGCCCATGGGTACAATTAAAATAAGCATCGGGTCAAAAGACAGATGAGGATTTTGTGTAGCGACAATACCACATACCAGCAATCCCAGACTTGTTAAAACAACACGTTCGGGACGTTGCATAAATCCGATCTTACATTCCAGCCCAAGGCCTTCTGCACGGGCACGTACGTAACTTACCATTAATGAACCGATAAGTGCAGCAAAGGTAATAACAGCCCCTATGGGATAATTGTGTCCAATCAGGCAAAAGCAAATGCCGCCTAATGTGACGAGTTCACTGTAGCGGTCGAGTACTGAATCGTACATTGCTCCAAATGTTGAAGCCATACCTCCAATACGAGCAACTTGACCGTCCATCATGTCGAAGAGCGACGAACATAAGATGATGCCGCCTGCCCATCCTATTAAATTGTAATAATTGACTTCTTGATTGATACCTGCATAAATCAGAATACAAGCACCTGCCAGGTTTCCCAAAAATCCGATTGTAGTTACAATGTTGGGAGTAATCCCAATTTTAATCATTCCATGAACCAAAGGATTGATGATTTTGTAAATTAATTGTTGAAGCGAGTCACGCAACTTTTTAGCTTGTTTTTTTATTTCCATGTTGGTGTGTGATTTGTTTTATTTTATTTTTTAGTTTTTCATTGATGTGTGCGTCCTTAAAGACAAATGTTTTATGCAAATTGTAGTTCCATAATACCGCAACCATTACCGATACGCTGATCTTGGCTATAATAAATGCCGTAGATTGGTTGACTGCAATAAAACTCTCTTGCTGGGTTAGAAATTCTGTCACCAGATAAGTACCCCATAAATTGAGTCCGATACTACCTATCCAGACTATTATGTACTTTATAAAAACAGGTATGGGACCGCAATCTTCTGTTTGGAAAGTCCATTTATAATTAATGGCACAATTGGTCAGACCTCCGCTGATAGACCCAATTAGAGTGGCGTATACATAATATATATGGGCGCACTGATTTAATAAGATACTTATCAGGAAGTCGACAAATGTGGCGATTTGTGCTGAGAGCTGAGCCCGAATGAACATAAACAGCCCTCCTTTTTTGCAAATGGATGTAAGTATCTTTTTCACGCGCTTAAAAATCGATACATAAGAATTACAATTCCACCGTATATGCCAGAAAGGATATCATCTGCCATGATGCCATATCCGGATGGTAACTTTTCGGCTTGCTTGATGCCTAAGGGCTTAACTATATCAAAAAAACGGAATAACAAGAAGGCTGCGAACATGTAACCTACATAATGGTCTGCAGGTACAGCAAGCAAAGCAATCCATGTCCCGACCATTTCGTCTATTACGACACGAGAGGGATCTTTACCCCAATATTTTTCAGAAACCCCCGATGACCAGATGCCTAAAAAAGTAAAAATGCACACTAGTGCGAAGGTGCATTGCAGTGTCAAATAATAATCTTTGAATAAAGATGCATATCCCCACCAGATTAGTGTGGCAAGTAAAGCTCCAGCCGTACCTGGTGCTACAGGACTATATCCTGAGCCAAATCCACTTGCTATCAGGTTATGGAATAATGGTATTTTAGACATGTTTGTTAATTTTGATAATTATAGAGTTTTGTTTTATATTCGAGGTACAAAATTACGCTTTTTATCTGAATTGACTTTCCTAAAAATCTAAATTAATAATAGTTAATACTGCATAAAAGACGGTCTATTTATCGTTTTTGTACTAGCTTGACTTGTCTAAAACAATAAAGAGCAGTAATTTCGCCTCTGTTTTAGAATTATAAAAAAGCGTATTAAAATTTTTATGGTAAAGAGATTACTCCTTATAATGACATTTTGTGTTTGGGCTGTTAGTCTGTGTGCCCAAATTCATGGAGTTGTTATTGATTCTGATACGGGAGATCCGATTCCTTATTTGAATGTCTATTATGATGGAAAAGGTGTTGGGACTATCACAGATATAGATGGTAAATTTGCGATAAATTATCATCCAGGATGGACTAAACTCACATTTTCGATGGTGGGATATGCTACGCAAGTGATAACAGTTTCTGCTAAAACATCTGAACTGAATGTTAGTATGAAATCGGATTTGGTTCTTGATGAAGTTGTGGTGAAGCCCAAGCGTGAAAAATATTCGCGTAAAAATAATCCGGCAGTTGAACTGATGAAGAAAGTTATAGCTTCTAAAGAGCGGACTAATCTTGAACAAAAAGATTATTATCATTATAATAAATACCAAAAGATAACTTTTGCAATGAATAATATTACAGCAGATTCGTTGCGGGAGTCGTGGCTGTTTAAAAAATATCCTTTCTTTCGCGATCAAGTAGAGACATGTGATGTGACAGGAAAGAATATATTGCCATTATCTGTTGATGAAACTGTGTCTGAGAAGATATATCGGAAAGATCCTCATTCGGAGAAGACCATTATTCAAGGTATAAATTCTACCGGAGTAAATGAGCTCTTTAATACGGGAGACATGCTTACTACCGTACTAAAGGATGTTTTTCAGGATATAGATATTTATGAAGATCGTTTTCGTTTCCTGCAATATCCATTTGATAGTCCGGTTTCGGATGCGGGTATTCGTTTCTATAAATTTTATATCATGGATACGGTGTATGTGGAACGTGATAAATGTTTCCATTTGTCTTTCGTCCCCAATAATTCCCAAGATTTTGGATTTACAGGACATTTGTACATCTTGGCCGATTCAACGTATCGTGTAAAGAAATGTCAGCTGAACTTACCTAAAAAAACGGATATCAACTTCGTGGACAATATGATTATTGATCAAAAGTTTGGTGAATTACCTACTGGCGAATGGACGTTGCTGGAAGATGATATGCTGTGCGAACTATCTTACTTGAAAAAGATATTAGGTTCTTATATGGTAAGACGTACGACTCGCTATTTTGATTTTGCTTTCGACCCTTTGCCTGATAAATTGTTTAAGAAAAAAGGAGATGAAATAAAGGATGTAAATGCCATGATGCGAGATGATGAATACTGGAAACGATACAGGCAAGAAGATCTAACGCAGTCGGAAAGCAGAATGGGAAGTTTTGTCGATGATGTGACGAAGATAAAAGGTTTTAAATACATCATGTTTGTACTGAAAGCATTTATTGAAAACTTTGTAGAGACCAGTACACCGGATAGTAAAGTCGATATTGGGCCTATCAATACCATGATTACTTCAAATTATATTGATGGACTTCGCTTACGTGCTTCGGCCCAGACGACTGCAAACTTGAATCCTCATTTGTTTCTGAAGGGATATTATGCATACGGCTTTAAAGACCAGAAGTCAAAATATATGGGTGAAGTGGAATATTCTTTCGATAAAAAAGGATATTTGCCACGTGAGTTCCCTAAGCATTCGGTAACTTTCACATATCAGTATGATAACATGTTACCTTCCGATAAGTTTATCAATACGGATAAGGATAATGTGTTTACTTCATTGAAGGTTTGTACAGTGGACCAGTATAATTACGAGCGTAAGGCTACCATAAAGTATGAGCGTGAGCGTGAATTTGGCTTTAAAACGACAGCCATGATTCGTTATGCCAATTATGAACCTTGCGGTGAATTGTTCTATCGTACGATGGCTGGCGAAAGTGCTTTGCAGGCACAGATAGCCGATCAGCAGCTTCAGGGACAGAAATGGGTACGTTCTCCGTTTAATACGCATGATATTACGGTAGCTGAAGCATCCTTGGGCTTCCGCTATGCTCCGGGAGAAACATTCATAAATACCAAACAGAGACGTTTGCCTATTAATCTGGATGCTCCGGTATTTACTTTGCAGCATACTGTGGCGCTGAAAGGTGTATTGGGAGGCGATTATACCTATAACGTAACAGAAGCTAGTGCATACAAGCGTTTCTGGCTTAGTTCATGGGGAAATATTGATGCACGCTTAAAAGGTGGAATTCAATGGAATAAAGTTCCTTTTCCGTTGCTGATTATGCCTGCCGCCAATCTTTCTTATATTATTGAAGATGAAACATTCAATTTGATAAATAATATGGAGTTCCTGAACGACCGTTATGCTTCGCTGGATGTTTCTTGGAATATGCAGGGTAAGTTATTTAATCGTATTCCGTTACTGAAAAAATTGAAATGGCGTGAATTTATTGGCGTAAAATGTTTGTGGGGAACCTTGACGGATAAGAATAATCCGTTCTTGGAACGCAATAAAAATGATGATGTTTTAATGATGTTCCCCGGACATTATGACGAGAACGGCCATTATAATTACTCTAGTAACGTGATGGATCCTAAGAAACCCTATGTAGAAATTTCGGCAGGAATACATAATATCTTCAAACTTTTACATATAGAATATGTGCGACGTTTGAATTATAATAATCTTCCTACTGCAAATAAATGGGGTATTCGTTTTATGATTCGTACCGTATTTTAATTTTTCTGCCAAAATTACCTGAAGTGCTAAACTTTTTGTAATTTTGGCATATCTTATGACTACGAGATATGATAAAATCGGAAATACAAAATATAAAACTGCGATTTGGTATTATTGGTAATGCCGAGGGACTGAATCGGGCTATTGATATTGCCATGCAGGTGGCTCCTACAGACTTGTCGGTTCTGGTAACAGGAGAAAGTGGAGTCGGTAAGGAAAGTTTTCCCCAGATTATTCATCAGTTTAGCCGTCGAAAGCATGGACCTTATATAGCAGTAAACTGCGGAGCAATACCTGAAGGGACAATCGATTCAGAGCTTTTTGGGCATGAAAAGGGAGCTTTTACTGGAGCTATCAGTGACCGTAATGGTTATTTTGCAGAAGCCAATGGAGGTACAATCTTTCTAGATGAGGTGGGTGAGCTTCCTTTGTCTACACAGGCTCGCTTGCTTCGTGTACTTGAATCGGGTGAATATATTAAGGTGGGATCATCAAAAGTACAGAAAACGGATGTACGCATAGTTGCCGCTACTAACGTCAATTTTGCGGATGCCATTGCAGAAGGACGTTTTCGTGAAGATTTGTATTATCGTTTGAATACAGTTCCAATTAAGGTACCTCCTTTGCGTGAACGTCCCGATGATATCGCATTGTTGTTTCGTAAATTTGCTTCCGACTTTGCCGAAAAGTATCATATGCCAGCCATTCAGTTGACTGACGATGCAAAGCGTATGCTTGTTTCTTATTCGTGGCCAGGAAATATCCGTCAGTTAAAGAATATAACAGAACAAATCTCTATTATTGAAACCAATCGTGATATTACGGCTGATATCCTACAAGGCTATTTGCCGGCTCAACCAGCTTCTCGTTTTCCCGCTCTATCAGGGGGAAAGAGTGCATCGAACGGAAAGAGTTTTGAAAGTGAGCGTGAAATTCTTTATCAAGTTTTGTTCGATATGCGCCGGGATGTGACCGAGTTGAAGAAGTTGGTACATGATATTATGGCAGAGAGAGGAGGCTCTCAGGTTGCTCATTCGGCAGATACTCCTCCTGTTCATTATTTACAAGATTCGGTTGGAGTGGTACAGGAACCTCCTGTTGTGATGACTTCTATGCCTGTGGTTAATACCTCTGTTCCGGCGGTTAATCATATAACTCCGGTCAAAGTGAGTACTCCTGAAGAAGTTCCTGAAGTACAGGATACTGCGGAATATGTAGAAGAGAATCTTTCATTGGATGAGGTTGAAAAAGAAATGATCCGGAAAGCGTTGGAACGTCACCATGGAAAACGTAAGAATGCAGCAAATGATTTAAAAATATCGGAGCGTACGCTCTATCGTAAAATAAAGGAATATGGGCTTGATTAAAAAATATTATAAACTAGTTTCTATATTGTCGGTGGCTGTTTGCATATTGACCGCATGCACTATATCGTATAAATTCAATGGCGCTTCAATCAATTATGATAAGGTGAAGACCATTTCTTTCGAAAACTTTCCAAACCGTTCAGCTGCATTTGTTTGGGGTCCCATGGAGTCTATGTTTAACACAGCCTTGCAAGATATATATATGCAGCAGACTCGTTTGAAACAAATTAAGCAAGGAGGAGATTTGGAGCTCTCGGGTGAGATTACCAATTATGATGCATATAACAAAGGTGTTGGTTCGGATGGCTATTCTACAATGGCAGAATTGCGAATGACGGTTAATGTTCGCTTTGTTAACAATACCAACCATGCGGAAGACTTTGAACAGCAGTTCTCTGCCAGTCGTGAGTATAACGCTAGTCAGCAGCTGGCCAGTGTACAGGAAGATCTAGTTAATCAGATGATTGATGAAATTGTAGAGCAAATATTCAACGCTACTGTAGCGAACTGGTAATTTATTCGGGAAATGATTCAACAACGTTTATATGAATGGATACGGCATCCAGAATACTTGAATAAGGATAGCTTATCCGAGTTAAGGGGCTTGTTGGCTCGTTATCCTTATTTTCAGACAGTCCGTTTGCTTTATCTTAAGAATTTGTTCTTGTTGCAAGACAGTAGCTTTAAGGAAGAACTACGGAAAAGTGCATTGTACATAGCCGATTTAAGTGTACTTTTTTATTATATCGAAGGGGAACGGTTGGTTATCAAACAACATGCTTCAGAAAAAGAACGACCAGAAGGAAAAGCATCATCCGATCGGACACTGGATTTGATAGACCGTTTTTTGTCCGATTTGTCGGAAGAGCCCGCTATGGAGTTGCCTTTGCCTGCGGAGGTTAGTGTTGACTATACTTCTATTTTGCTGCAGGAACCAGATGAAGTGTCCGATAAACCGCTGATGAAGGGTCAAGAACTGATTGACAGTTTTATTGAAAAGTCAAAAGAAGTGTCAGCCCCCACCTCTGTTCCAGCAGATCCTTTGCTTCAAGAGCCTGAAGATAATTTGGACGACAAGGTTAAGGATTCTGATTCAGAGGAAGTAAACTTGTCAGCCACAGATCCTTCGGAAGAGCACCTTGTGAAGGGAAATTTATCGACTACAGAAATAACAGAATCTGATGATTTACGGAAAACAGACAAAACGGAAGAAGAATCCTCCGTTTCGCAGCGGGGAATTGAAGAGCAAGATAATGATTTGGATGAAAGCTATTTTACCGAAACACTGGCAAAAATCTACGTGAAACAGCAAAGATATGATAAAGCACTTGAAATTATTAAAAAATTAAATTTGAAATATCCAAAAAAAAATGCTTACTTTGCAGACCAAATAAGATTTTTGGAAAAACTGATTATTAACGCTAAATCAAAATAAAAGAAAATGTATTTATTATTTGTTGGATTAATCGTACTTGCAGCTGTATTGATGTGCTTTGTCGTATTGATACAGAATTCTAAAGGAGGAGGACTTTCTTCTAGTTTTGCTGCTTCAAATCAGATTATGGGCGTTCGCAAAACAACAGATTTCATTGAAAAACTGACTTGGGGATTAGCTATTTTTATGGTTGTAGTAAGTATTGCAACTGCTTATGTAATTCCTAGTGCTCATGAAGGTTCATCTGTTATTATGGATCAGGCTGTAAAAGAACAGAAGACAAATCCGTTGAATGCTCCTGCAGGATTTGCTGCTCCTCAGTCGGATGCTGCGACAGATCAGCCTGCTGCTCCTGCTGCTAAAGATTCTGCTGCTAATTAATAAAAATATATTGCAGAATGAGCGATTCCTCTTATGGGAGGAATCGCTTTTTTATTGTCTGTCCGTTCCTTTTGGGGATAATTCCTAAAGTTGAATAGCTGAAGTGCATTCCCAAAGTTTTCTGTCTAACTTTTGGGGCGCACTTCGCGCAAATTATCAGACGATTCTTTTATTCCTCCTGTAATTTAAGGAATGAACATCCGAGCATATTTCCAGTTTCCTCCCTTAAATGCATGGCACCACCTCGGCATACCTTCCATGCTTTGCAGTCAAGACATGCTCCGTGTTTCATCCATTCCCGATTTCTAAAAGGTTCAAAACGGTTATTCCATACCTCCATAAAATTATCCGTATAGATATTTCCCTGGTCATGATTGCTCCGAATACTCAAACACCCAGTGATAGCACCATCATAACGGACAGAAGCTATATTAATACCTGCTCCGCAGAAAAACGGAAAATCACGAACAATCATCTCATACGGTCCAAGATAACCCTCACAAGAATAAGAAAGGGCAATTCTCTTCTTGTACCTTACGTGCTTGATAAACTCCATAAGCTGCCTGAATTGACTTGAAGAAAGCTGTAGCTCCTGATTACCAGAAGCCCTCCCCATAGGAAATACCGTGAAAATACGCCATTTCTTTACACCCAATAAGCGAAGAAAACCTAGGAACGAGCCAAGAGTATAAAAGTTTCTGGTATTGACACAGGTTATAACATCCCAGGTCAAAGATGACTCTTTCAAAGCTTCAATAGCACGGACCGCACGCTGGAAACTTTGCTCGTTTCCTCTCATCCAATTATGCTCACTTTGTAGACCGTCAAGACTGATAGAGATCGATTTCAGTCCGGCATCTATCAGTTCCTGAAGTTTGCTCTTGTCCAAAAGCATGCCATTAGTAACCATTCCCCAAACAAACCCGCGACGTGTTATTTCACGTCCACATGCTACAATGTCATGCCTCATCAAAGGTTCCCCACCTGTAGTAACTATCATGATCTTGGTAGGATCCTTTTCTGCCGCCACCTCATCAAGTACCTTTGAAAAATCTTCGAACGGCATATCTCGCGGCATATCATCTTTCCGACAATCACTGCCACAATGCAAACAGTTGAGATTGCATCGTAACGTACACTCCCAAAATATCTGTTGTAAAAGTCTGCGTTCTGTCCTTATATTGATAAAATCCTGTATATTCATATTCATCAATTTATCCGTGGATCTGGCCCATTCACATCTGGTATAGGCTCATCTATAAAATACTGAAGTCTATTACGCAATTCTTTACTTTGTTGGTTTCTCCTTTCAATCTCATGCGCCTCATGCATAAATTCTTTGACATCCGGATTTTCTCTGTCTAAACGACCGTTCTCTTTATACCACGAAGGGGGGCCATATACGCATGGAATACGCTCATCTACCAAATCGTCATCTATAAGATTGATGGACACATCAACATCGTAAAATACAGGAATGTTATTACGCTTTTCTGTAACTTCATGTGTTTTATCCTCTATTTCACTTTTGGTTTGTATCACGTTGTCATTTTGGGATTTGTGCACCTTGCCCAAGATGCTCAAAATATATTTTTTTATATTATCTATTATCATTTTTTGTTGTTCATTGTATTAATATCATTGGTTTTCAATCTGTTATCTCACTTTTTATGCAAAGCATAGATAAACATTTCATAATTTCGTTCATATTTTAAATGATTAATTCTCTATTATATAGTCTTAACGTCCACAAATGTATTGCGGATTATTTTATCTTATTACGAATCTCTAAAACTGTATATACCTGACGGAACTTTTCCACCAGCCGTTTTTTATTTCCTGTGCCGATAGTTGCCCGGCAGGTATGCTCATCATTCTGACTGTAGAGATTTTTGATAGCCATGCACTTGCCTAACAGCACATGCTTCGTTTTATGGTTGTAACCGGCAACCGAAACTACCGCTGCTAATATAACGGAAATGCGGTATTTGCTCCCTTGAAGAAAGATATTTACTGTGTTAATCCCATTTTCATGTCGTCATTTTTCTGTAAGAATTTCGACCTATTGTACATTCTTTTTAATAAATAAGTGAAACAAGACCTCTTTAAATAAATCCAACATGGAGCTAAGGCTCCTTTTATTCTGAGACGGGACGGACAGAATGACCATAGAAGCGATCGTCTTCGTCCCAGTTCGTATAGCCATCGTTGAAGTCTTAGGAAGTTAGCTATAGCTCACACTGAGCGTACCTGATCAAGATCAACCGTTCGAGCCCTGATAGTAGACACTCGTACCCAAACGATAACCGGCAGCAGGAGGAAATATAGAATTTCCATTAGAAAAACATCGCTATGGAGATGTAGGTAATCACCCCGTCACATGCTCCCTTCTGTTGCAGCTCATAAGCAGGAAGGTTTTCATTCAAAAGCTCGGAGGCTTCCGGACAACATCTTGAATAGAGTAGTGCTCAACGCATAGACTCTATCGCCATCAGGAAAATCCTTGCCGAGATACTTTATAGGCTCAGGTTCGTGGCTTTACGGGCGAATTTACGCTTATAATCAGGATAGAGACATATCATTGCTACAGGTTAGCGTAGAATCGCAACAGCTGTTGATATCCTTCATGAAGAATTCTTTTACAGCCACCCTCAATTCTGTTTCTATTTCACCTAAAGCATCGGATACTTTCACATGGGTCTTAGACGGATAAGTAATGCCGAAGGTACCCTAACCTAAAACCGTGTCAATTATACGTATGACTTCCCACATAAAGAATAATCACTTGGTAATAGATTTATTAACAAAGAATTATCTTTCAGAATATTTTTTATTATGCAAAAATACCTCTAATAAATTTATTACACACAATATCTGAACTAAAAATCAATCAGAAACCGGACGAATATAATACCCCTGATAACGATAAAAATAATCCAGATAATGATGATTCCTGCTAAAATATAAATATACGGCCTTCTGATTATCTCCTTCAACAGGAGTAGCAGTCCAATAACACCCATACATTTCATCCGATCCCGTTGCATAAAAATCGGTTGCCGGAAGATAAATAGAATTCCCATTAGGGCCAGTAATTAAAAAACCTTTACTTGCATTTGATTCTGTCCACGTCCATTTACCATATTCGAGAAGTTCTTCAAATTCCGACTCTCTTGGAATACGCCAGGTAGCACCCCATTCAACACAAGCCACATCATAGCGTGAGTTTCCAGAAATATCACCTATTTTCTTTTTATTCGTCTTAGAATTTTTTTTTGTAAATTTATATTTCATAGTTTTCTCACCCCAGGCATAACCCATGCCACAATCATCTGTAGTTGATGCAAAAACATTACAGGTTGCCCATTTCAAACCACTTGGCAATCCTAAATCTACATACTCATGGCCATTGATCATTCCCATTGATTGACTCCTTACAGATAAAGGAAAAACAAATAAAAGACACAAATACAATATCCCACTTTTAACCCAAAGCGCAGATAGACATTTCATAATTCTGTTCATATCTTTAATATTTTAACGTGAGTTCGACGAATTGTAAATGTAAATTAGTGATTAGTGAAAATTATCGTATCTTTATAAAGGGTGCAAAATAAAAATTACGAACAATAATCGCTATGATGACCGAAAGCGAAGTTATAGAATTATTTTGTATAGCAGATGGTTTTTGTAAGTTTTTTTAATGGTATAATGAAAAAATTATACACTTAAATCCACCGTAAAGTGCACGTATTACCGTTTCATGGCTTGGAATACCCTTGTCCGATACATTTCTATCCGGAAAAGATTTGTGAACATATACACCATCTTTTCCCAAAGGTTTCTCTTATAACTATTTTACCGAATAATTTTATTGTCAACCTATTGAGCGCAATTGCAGCATATTGCTGTTTCCAAAAGAAACCGTGTATCAATGTTACGAGAACTATTGACTCACGGCTTGCATTGTTTGGAATTCGTCGAACTCACGTCTATTTTACGTTTCCCTTTAGCCAGTTTCCTATGGCTGTAGTCTGCTGTGTAGAATCTTTATCTGAAGCATATTCATTTCTTCGCACAGCTTTTGTTACATCACTTTTTTAGTATAAATAACCGTTTACTTTGGTTCGGAAATGACAATAAAAAAGACCACTCTGTTGCCAGAGTGATCTTTTCAAGTTAATGTTTTGAATGATTATTTCTTGAAATATCTGTTGTACAGACCTTCGAAACCTTTACCGTGACGAGCTTCGTCTTTAGCCATTTCGTGAACTGTATCGTGGATTGCATCCAGATTCAGCTGTTTTGCACGAGTAGCGATACGCTTCTTGTCTTCGCAAGCACCGCATTCTGCGTTCATACGTTTTTCCAGGTTAGTCTTGGTATCCCATACGCAGTCACCCAGCAGTTCAGCGAATTTAGCAGCGTGTTCTGCTTCTTCCCATGCATAGCGTTTGAAAGCTTCAGCAACTTCAGGATAGCCTTCGCGGTCTGCCTGACGGCTCATAGCCAGGTACATACCAACTTCTGTACATTCACCCATGAAGTGGTTGTTCAGGTCTTTGATCATTTCGTCGTCGCAACCTTTAGCTACACCGATTACATGTTCGTCAACGAACTGCAAACCGCCTTCTGCTGATTCTTCCAGTTCTTTGAATTTAGAAGCAGGAGCTTTACACATAGGGCATTTTTCAGGAGCTGTTTCACCTTCGTAGATGTAACCACATACAGTACAGATAAATTTTTTCATAAGTCAAAAAAGTTTTAATTATTAGTTAATATTTTATTTAGCCTTGTGGGCTATTAATTTTCATGGTTCTTTTCCCGGCATTCCGGACAGATTCCTTTGTAATAGTGATGAGTTTCTTCTATCTGGAATCCGTTTTTGCTCAACGATTCTATCTCTTCACTTTCCGGTTCCATCGGGATATCGTATATTTTTCCGCAGGCCTTGCATTGAAAATGTGCATGCATCGATGTGTCACCGTCGAAACAGGCATTACGTTCGTCTATGGTTAACATGCGCGCTGCTCCATGTTCGATAAACAATTTCAGTGTATTATACACGGTTGTTTTCGATAAGGTAGGTATATCTTTACATAATGCAAGGTATATCTCGTCGATACACGGATGAGTATGATGCTTCAGCAAGTAGTCCATAATGGCAATACGCTGTACAGACGGCTTGATGTTGTAACTAAGCAAATATTCGTATGCGTTCATGTTATTCTTTATATTTTTGTAATTGTTACAATTTTAATTCTTTGGCAAAGATATAAACATTTTCTTAAATATCAAAGCAAAGTTAGTTTTTTTATTTTTCTCCTTTCGGTCCGTAAATAATTCCTATCTTTGCAAAGTTACATTATTTATATAACAATTTATATGAAATATGGTTTTGTAAAAGTGGCAGCAGCTATACCTTTGGTGAAGGTTGCCGACTGCCAGTTCAATGCACAGCAGGCAGGCAGACTGATTAGTGAGGCTGATTCGAAAGGAGTTCAGGTAATCATTTTTCCGGAATTGAATCTTACGGGATATTCATGTGGTGATTTGTTCGGACAGTCTTTGTTGCTTGAACAGGCCGAAATGGCTTTGATGCAGGTGATGAACGAAACTCGCCAGTTGGATATAATATCTATAGTAGGAATGCCTGTAACTGTCAATTCAACATTAATGAATTGTGCAGTTGTTTTACAGCGCGGAAAAATACTAGGAGTGGTTCCTAAAACATATTTGCCTAACTATAAGGAATTTTATGAGCAGCGCTGGTTTGCCCCCTCGAGTGCGCATGCCGATAATACAATGGTGCGTTTGTGTGGTCAGCAGGTGCCGGTCAGTGCGAATTTGATTTTTGAGTCTGTGGATCTATGTTTCGGTATAGAAATCTGCGAAGACGTATGGGCTACCATTCCTCCAAGTTCAAAACTGGCCCTTCAGGGAGCAGATGTGATTTTCAACATGTCGGCCGATACGGAAAATATCTGCAAACATCAGTATCTGCGCTCGCTTATTGCTCAGCAGTCGGCACGTTGTCTGGCAGGATATGTGTTTGCTTCTTCTGGTTTCGGGGAATCAACAACCGATGTTGTTTTTGCAGGGAATGCTTTTATCTATGAGAATGGTACATTGCTGGCGGCTTCCGAACGGTTTTCTTTCGAGGAGCAGCTGATTGTCAGTGAAATTGATGTAGAGCGTTTGCGGAACGAGCGTATGCTGAATACTACATTCTCTGCAAGCGTGCGGGCTTACAAGGATTGTCCGGTGAAGCGCATTCCGGTAGAACTTGCTCAAACAGGAGAGGAGTGTATGCTGACTCGCCCGGTTGAACCTCATCCGTTTGTTCCGGAAGGTGGAAAGTTGCTCGATGAGCGCTGTGAGGAGATTTTTTCCATTCAGGTAGCCGGACTGGCAAAACGTCTGGTGCATACTGGATGCAAGACAGTGGTTGTCGGAATTTCCGGAGGACTGGACTCTACGCTTGCACTGCTGGTATGTGTAAAGACGTTCGATAAATTAGGATTGTCGCGTGAAGGCATTGTCGGCATAACCATGCCGGGATTCGGTACGACCGACCGTACGTATCACAATGCATTGGACTTGATGCGCTCTTTGCAGGTCACGACCCGCGAAATCAGCATACGAGATGCGTGCATTCAGCATTTTAAAGATATCGATCATGATATGTCTGTACACGATGTAACGTATGAAAACGGTCAGGCGCGAGAACGCACTCAGATTCTGATGGATTATGCCAATAAAGTCGGGGGGCTGGTTATTGGTACGGGAGATCTTTCTGAACTGGCGCTGGGCTGGGCTACATACAATGGCGACCATATGTCGATGTACGGAGTCAATGCAAGTATTCCGAAAACACTGGTCCGCTATCTGGTTACTTGGGTGGCAGAAACGGGAGTGGACGAAGAATCACGTGCTACACTGCTCGATATTATTGATACACCTATTAGTCCCGAATTGATTCCTGCTGATGAAAACGGAAACATCAAGCAGAAAACGGAAGATTTGGTAGGTCCATACGAGTTGCACGATTTCTTTCTGTTCCATTTCTTGCGCTTCGGTTTTCGTCCGGCTAAGATTTTTTATCTGGCAGAAATTGCTTTCCGTGATGTATACGATAAAGATACAATTAAAAAATGGCTTACGAATTTCTGCCGCCGTTTCTTCAATCAGCAATTCAAACGTTCTTGTCTGCCCGATGGCCCTAAGGTTGGTTCTGTTTCTTTGAGTCCCCGTGGCGACTGGCGTATGCCGAGTGATGCAAGTTCGGCTTTATGGTTGCAGGAGTGTGAGCAGTTGTAATTCTTACTATTATCCTGACGAAAGATCTTAAGAGATATGCTGGAAGCGATTTTGGACTTCCAGCATATATTAGAAACTATTAGATGTTTCGGTACAGGATTACCCTTTCACGCCCTTCACTTGTGTGATAACTCGTCGTTTATAGGTGGAATCTTTTTTTAGGAATCGGCATCATACTTATGATTTGGAATACACATTTTTCGTTGCTTTTTCAGAATGTATCTGCTGGGATAGTTTGGAGTTCATTACTGCATCCTGACTTGTTTCTGCCTTATCATCTATACATTTTTTGCATAGTGGGGTGGTCAGTTTAAAAACTTGTTTGTTCGCCTATCTGTTCAGCAGAGCATATCCGGTATTTTTCCCCGTTTCTTTCTTCTGCATTATATCTATATCTTTCTTTTTTCGCATAAAATTTCATCATTTTTCTGTTCCAGACCGTACTATTACGCGGTGTCTCAGGAAAATTTCTTTCGTATTTCCTTCGGTTTCTTCTGCTGTTGTTTCATGCTTTTGTACAAAACTTTCTGGAATTTGTACAAAACAAAATATTTTTTGTACAAAAACCGGAGGGAATTCCGGCATGTTTTTTCAGCATTTTCGGGATTTCTTATTCGGGTCCCGGACTTTTTTGCTTTTTCCTTTTGACTTTTTCGGTGGGAGAGTCCGTTTCTCTCATTTACCTATCCGTTTTTTAAGAGTGTTTTTCTACTTTGTCGGTTATGATTCTCTTGTTTCTTTTCCATCAGTCTGTCTTTTTCTCCGTATTCTTTTGCTAAAAAATCTATTTTTTCAGAATGAACCATCTTTCCGGAAATGTATCTTTTCTCTTTTCGTCTGGATATTTTCATATTTTTTCGGATGCTCCGGCAGATTTTTCTGTCCTGCCTCGCATCCTTTTCTGCATTTTTTCCGTCCGCTTGCAAAAAATAATCTGCTGTTTTTTCATCCGGATCATCCGTTTTCTGAGATTTTTTCGCTTCGTCGGAATAATTTTTCCTGCCTTTTTTATGTGGAGCTGAGAAAATTTTCTGTCTGTTTCCATAATTTTTTTGCTTTCTCGGAACTTTTTCAAAAGAAAAATCTGCTTTTTTTTGTTTCTGTCATCGGGTTTTCAGGCATGTCTTTCCTGACAATCCGGATATTTTTCAAGTTTTTTTCGTGGGAAACTGAGAAATTTTTCTGCCCGTTTCGATATTTTTTGCGCTTCTCCTGAATTTTTTCAAAAGAAAAATCCGCTTTTTTCAGCATGAATTTCCCTTGCGGATGATCCATTTTTCCCTTCCTCGGGGAGTATTTCCGGATTTTTTTCGTGTCATCCGATAAAGAATTCCATCCTTCCAGAGGTATTTTCCGCTCCATCCGGCAGGAATTTTCACCGTTCCGGATCTTTTTCGCACGAACCAGACTCGCGCGCACCTGCACGCGCGTAATAATATATTGAGTACCCCTCCCGGCTCCCTTTCCCTTATTCCGGAAAACCTGCCGTAAAACATACCTGAAACACAGCATTTTATGAATTTTCTTGCAAAAAAATTGAAAAAAAGTGTGGGTAAAAGTTGGAGAAAGCGAAAAAGTGCGTAATTTTGCACCCGCTTTCGAGAGGGAAAGACGTTGAAGAGATGACAATCTGAAAGGAAACGGAGCAGGAAGCAGCGGTTCTGCGGCGGTCCAGGTATCTTACCTTAACGGCGTTAAGGGAGCGAGAACGGCAGCCGGACGGAGTCAACTTCCGCCGCCAAAAAAACTTTTTGAAAAAAACTTTCGAAAAAGTTTGGCGGTTTCGAAAAAAGCTCCTAACTTTGCAAACGCTTTCGACAACGAACGGAAGCCACAAAAAAAGGAAATAGTTCTTTGAAAGACTTTAGATAAACAAACGAAGATGTAGTACAAGAAGTAGCTGTCATATATAATAATGTATATGCGGTGAAAAAGAAAGAACCGTCAATATTTGAACAAAGTAAAGACATTCGGTTACCTGAACAGAGACAAAAGTACTCGCAAGAGTAAAAAGATATTTTACAATGAAGAGTTTGATCCTGGCTCAGGATGAACGCTAGCTACAGGCTTAACACATGCAAGTCGAGGGGCAGCATGAACTTAGCTTGCTAAGTTTGATGGCGACCGGCGCACGGGTGAGTAACACGTATCCAACCTCCCGCTTACTCAGGAATAGCCTTTCGAAAGAAAGATTAATGCCTGATGGTATCTTAAGCACACATGTAATTAAGATTAAAGATTTATCGGTAAGCGATGGGGATGCGTTCCATTAGGTAGTAGGCGGGGTAACGGCCCACCTAGCCGACGATGGATAGGGGTTCTGAGAGGAAGGTCCCCCACATTGGAACTGAGACACGGTCCAAACTCCTACGGGAGGCAGCAGTGAGGAATATTGGTCAATGGGCGCGAGCCTGAACCAGCCAAGTAGCGTGAAGGATGAAGGTCCTATGGATTGTAAACTTCTTTTATACGGGAATAAAGTGGTCCACGTGTGGGCCTTTGCATGTACCGTATGAATAAGCATCGGCTAACTCCGTGCCAGCAGCCGCGGTAATACGGAGGATGCGAGCGTTATCCGGATTTATTGGGTTTAAAGGGAGCGCAGACGGGGGATTAAGTCAGTTGTGAAAGTTTGCGGCTCAACCGTAAAATTGCAGTTGATACTGGTTCCCTTGAGTGCAGTTGAGGCAGGCGGAATTCGTGGTGTAGCGGTGAAATGCATAGATATCACGAAGAACCCCGATTGCGAAGGCAGCCTGCTAAGCTGTAACTGACGTTGAGGCTCGAAAGTGTGGGTATCAAACAGGATTAGATACCCTGGTAGTCCACAC
>ENA-ORSY01000110-ORSY01000110.1-human-gut-metagenome-genome-assembly--contig:-NODE-110-length-85884-cov-12.349893_pt1 | contig 85884 bp, 67 predicted proteins | sample MGYA00242193_ERZ509160 | MGnify/ENA primary metagenome ERZ509160 (study PRJEB26280, sample SAMEA2338670) | human gut metagenome | biome: human gut; feature: human-associated habitat; material: faeces...
GGACGCAAGATTTTCATTCTTGAAAGGGGGGTTCGATTCCCCCACGGGCTACCAAGGTCTGAGCAGTTTCTGTTCGGACCTTTTTCTTTTTATATCAAATTTGTAGAAAATATGAAAGTAACGTAAAAAACAAGTCAGATCAACAATCTGAAAAATTTATGGCTTATGCATTATTTTTGTCAAATAGGATAGAAAGAAAGATCACAAAGAGCGATGAAAACTAGAATTGATTCTCCAACAGATATAAAAGCAATCCCAAAGAAGCCTCATCCATCTTCCCTTTCAACTTTTCGCGAAGTAACTCGATAAGACGTCCCTTTTGTTTTTTTACTGTTATTTCTGCAACATGAAGCTGTTGAGCTATTTCTGCATTTTTCAGTCCCTTTTCAAAACTCAATTCAAAAATAGTCCTATACTTTTCAGGTAAAGTATTGATTGCTTCGTAAAGTAATGTAATGGTTTCCTGCTCTATAAAATCCAATGACAAATCTTCAGTGCCATCCACTTCCGTTTGAGAAAGATAATTTCTTTGAGCTTTTCCCTTACGAAGTACGCTTATGGCCTCATTGCGCAAGCACGTGTACAGAAAAATTTTCCACTGTAAAGGAGAAGTAAACGTCTTCGTTTGCTGATATGCCTTAAAAATAGCATCTTGCACGCAGTCTTCTGCCTGAAAAGCAAATTCAACTCCTAACAGACGAGTAGCATAAGCAAGTAATTCTGGATACATATTTTGATAAAAAGGAAGAAGTTCTCCCTTTTTAAACTCTGTAAATATGTATTCGTAAATGTTCATACTTCTTTTTTAAAGGCAAATATAGTAAAAACCAAAGACTGTAGACTCAAAGAATCTTCTTGTTTTTATTTTTTTCTAAACGAAAAGATAAAAAAATCGCATTTTCATGTATACTAAAAACACCTTTTTGCGTATTTGCATTACAATATCGTAGATAAATAGAAGAATTATGAAAAAAATGAAGTATTCAAAACTCTTAGTATGCTCCCTGTTGCTACTTTCCCATCAAGGAGTAAATGCCCAATTATTAAAAGGTGTACTCAAAGCTCCTCAAAAAGTAGAAACACTACAAATAGCTTATTCACTGAACGGGGATGTACTAAGCAATGTCTACCGGGACATCACGTGTGAAGCTGACGGCAGTTTTACCTTCGACACGCAATTGCCTAAACCTAATTATGATGTCTCAATCTATGTAAACAATGACATTTTTGGTGTTCATCTGGAAACAGGAAAGACCGCCCAAGTAAAAATAGAACAGGACAAAGAAGGAAAATTTCAAATATCCTTCGGAGGCGACAATCAAAACTTAAGCAAATTCTATAATGCTTATTCGCAAGCTTTCGATATCATGAAGTATTTCTCCATCGATCCTAAGGAAAGCAAGACAACCGATGAATATATTTCCTTATTGGAAAAGGAATATGCAGACCTGAAGAAACAATTGAAAATCATCAAAAATGATAAACAACGTGAATATTATGCCAAACTCTCGGACGGAATGTATAAATGGACATATATCCGCATTCTGATGGACGATAGTGAAAATACAGGCAAAAAACTCAAAGAATATCCTGAGTATAATAAACTTATCGCAAGTATCGACCCCAATGATACGATTAATATTCCGACCAACCTCACTATAGCATGGCTATCATCGCAACAGGAGCCCATAACAGACTATACTGCCGACCAGTCTGATTATTATCTGGAAAGTCTGAATATCATCGGGAAGCAAATCACCAATCCGGATATACGTTTTGTATTGACTAATTCTGTAGCCTACAACTTCTTCTCTTTCGTTGCTCAGAACAGCGATGTCAACAAATTCTGGACTGGCTTCAAAGAGTTTGCGAAAGACTATCCTCAACTCATTACGTCTTACGAACCACAAGTGACAGCCTTATTAAAGACGAAAAAAGGTTCCGAGATCCCTTATATTCCTACCTTGACACGCCCGGACGGAACGACTTGTAGCTTGTCCGACCTGTTCGGGAAACTGATTTACATCGATGTCTGGGCAACCTGGTGCGGCCCTTGCTGCAAGGAAATTCCTTCTCTGGCAAAGCTGGCAGCCCACTATCAAGGTAATGATAAAGTATGCATCATCAGCGTTTCCGTCGACCAAAACCCAAAAGCCTGGTTAAAGAAACTGGATACAGATAAACCCGCATGGCCACAATACATTCTTTCGCAAGAAGAACAAAACAAGTTCATGCAAAAATGGGCGATCAACGGCATTCCACGATTTATACTGATCAGCAAGGATGGCAAGATTTTAAATGCAGATGCTCTCCGTCCTTCTGACGAAAAAATTATTGAAACCATTGATTCCAACTTATAATAATCCGAATAAGAATTGCTATAACGTTCAAACGATGGTCTGATAAAAAATAATCCTCATAATGATTGACGAAAAGAAAGAAAGAATCAGCATCCTACTCTTCAAATGCATAACCGGAAATATCACGGAAGAAGAGCAACAAGTAGTAGACAACTGGAGAAAGGAAAATGAAGCCAACGAACGTCTTTATTCCCGACTGATGGATACTTGCTATCTGGAAAAAGAATATCATCGCAGAAAAATGATGAATGTTCAACGTCCGATGGAAGATATGCAAAGACGGATTAAAGAAAAGGCCTCACATAACTTTTCCATTCAGTGGAAACCCTGGATTGCCGCAGCCTCTGTTGCTTTACTCTTTTGCATAGGATTCGTCCGTTTCCAGATGAACTCTTCCGACAATGCAAAATCCGACCATGTACAGCAAACTTTAGCACTGGCAGATATCAAGCCTGGAACCCGCCAGGCTACACTGACACTAGCCGACGGAGAAAAAGTACAGTTAGGAGAAGACGCTCAAAGCAACCTGCAAACTTTGGGAAAACAGCAATCACTTGCCCAGGCTGTATCTAAGCTCAAACAACTGAGTCTGGAAGTACCTCGAGGCGGTGAATTCAAGGTCGTTTTGGAAGACAGTACAGAAGTATGGCTGAACTCTGAGACCAAACTGATTTACCCCGAATCATTTGCACAGAATGAACGACGGGTTATCGTGGAAGGAGAAGCTTATTTCAAAGTAACCAAAGACCCCAAACGACCGTTTTACGTAGAAACAGACGGACAGCAAGTACGAGTTTACGGAACAGAATTCAATATCCGTTCTTATACCGAAGACAAACAGGTGTATACAACCCTGATTGAAGGGAGCATTGCCTTGAGTAAGTTGCACGAAAAGAGTGGAGAACTGCTGCTTACCCCCGGCCACCAGGCTTTATTCGACAAGCAGAAAGCAACGACATTCGTACAACCGGTCGACACTGCTGTAGTTACAAGCTGGAAGCGAGGCCGTTTCGTTTTCGAAGGACAGAATCTGGAACAAATCATGTGCGATTTGAGCCGCTGGTATAATTTCGATTATAAGTTCCAAGATGAAAGCCTGCGCCAGATAGAATTCATGGGCAGCATTCCTCGTTACAATGACTTTCCCTCTACTTTAACCCTTCTGAAGAAAAGTGGAGGAATCGAATTTCATTTAGAAGGCAGCACTGTCATCATTTCACAGGAAAAGAAACCATAGCATGTTCATATATAAAACTTAGATTGTTTATGAAAAAGGGATTAATTTTATTTTTTATACTTTGCGTCGGCTGGCTGTTACAGCCTCTTGCTGCTCATGCGCAAAGTTACAGTGTGTCCTATAAAGGACAACCCATAGAACGAGTCATTTCCGACTTGAGAGGAAAGACCGGATATGAATTTATGTGCCAAAAACAAATTTTGGCAAATGTACCACCCATCACATTTACGGGTAAGGATCTGAATCTTATTCAAATCCTTGACCAGATTTTTTGGGATAAGGCAGGACTCGATTATGAAGTTGTAGAAAAGACCGTCATTCTGAAAAAGAGAAACAAGAAAGACCAAGGAGAGAAAAAGCTGATTACAGGTGTAGTATGCGATGAAAACAAAGAGCCGCTATTAGGAGTCAACATTATGCTGACAGGGACTAATATCGGGACGATAACAGATGCCGACGGAGCATTCTCACTATTGGTCAATGGAAAAGATCCTGTTCTGCGGGTCAGCTATATCGGCATGAAGGAACAACATATCCGCATTAATTCACAAAAAGGAAACTTCTTCCTCATCCGTATGGAAAGCGATGTAGAAATAATGGATGAAGTACTGGTAACCGGTTATCAGAACCTGAAACGAGAAAACGCCACAGGTTCCTATCAGATGATTACTTCCAAAGATATGGAGAACCGTTATTCGGGTACGATCGTAAGCAATCTGGAAGGTAAAATTCCCGGACTGGTAAGCTATAATACTGGTTTGAACGATAAGGGAGAAGCTTCTCTGCTGATTCGAGGTGCCGGATCCTTCCAAGCCAAAACCAGCCCGCTGGTTGTAGTCGACGGACTTCCTATCGAAGGTTCCATCGAAAGCGTGAATCCTTACGACATAGAAAATGTCACTATCCTAAAGGATGCTTCGGCCGCCTCTATCTATGGAGCACGCGCCTCCAACGGTGTCATCGTCATTACGACCAAACGTGCGCAGGATGACAAACTGGATGTTGATTTCAGCAGCGATATCACCATCAGCGAAAAGCAAGATTACAGCAATTACCAATGGGCGAATGCTGCCGAAATGATCGAACTGGAAAAGTATAACTTCGACTATATCCGTCAAATGGATGACCAGTCTGCCTTTACAGACCTGCTGAACAAATATCAATCCAATCCTCTCGCATTGAGCCCCATCAGCCGTATGTTTGTTGAAAATTATCAGGGCAAGTTGAGCGATCAGGATTTGAACAGCCAACTGGCACGCCTCAGCCAGAACGATTACCGGAAAGAATGGCAGGACGCAATGAAGCGCAACCAAGTTCTACAACAGTATAACCTGGCATTGCGTACCAAAGGAAAAATATTGAGCTCCAGCATTGTCGTAAACTATAAAAGAGATAATAACGGAACCGTATTCGAAAACAATCAGGCACTAACATTCAGTTACCGAGGCGATTTGAAAGCAACCAAATGGCTCAATCTGGCATTCGGTACCAATGTAATCAATGAACGTGCCAAGACACATCTAAGTGGAGTGAGTGCACACAACGATATCAACTCGTTTCTTCCCTATCAAAGCATGTATAATGAAGACGGTACTCGCAAAGGTATGGAAGCAGATACGTGGTTAGGAGAAGAATCTCTGAACAATTCTCTTTATGGATTCAAGCCTGTAACGTATAACTTACTGGACGAACTGAACATGAATTTCCAGAACACACGCCGTACCAACATCCGTTCGTTCGTTCATGCCAATGCCAATATCCTTCCCGGATGGAAAGTAAGTGCCCAGTTCCAATACGAAGACATCACCTATAAAAGCAATTCATATTATGAAGGAAATTCGTATACCATGCGTAACCTGTACAATCTCTACACAACAGAAGAGCTGGTGACCGAAGAAGACTGGGATACGGGAGAAATGGTAACCAATAAAGTCGTCAAGCATTACATTCCCGACGGTGGCCGTCTGGATACACAAACATCCGAAGGGGCCTACTATACCTTCCGCGCACAGACCGACTACAACAAAGTCTTTGCCGACAAGCACGAAGTGACCGCTGCGGCCGGATTCGAATACCGCGAATCGCAGACATACACAGGCAGCAACCTGTTACTGGGATACGATGAACAGACACAAACCAACAGCAACGGACTGGTAAACTATGGTGAACTGCAAAACATTCAAGGCGGTGTTTCCGCTTTAGGACCCAACTATTACATGTATGGTGCTCCCACCGGTACCGACTTTACCACAACCGATGTGCTTCACCGATTCTATTCGCTGTACTTTACCGGAAATTATGTCTACGATCAACGTTACAGTGCCTCTTTCTCCTACCGTGTAGATAAGACCGACTTGTTTGGTGCCGACCCGAAATTCCGTGGACGTCCGCTATGGTCTATTGGTTTGAGCTGGAACATGCACAACGAAGAATTTATGAAGAATTATGCCTGGGTGGATGCTTTGAAACTCCGTGCCAGCTACGGATTGACAGGTAACATCGACCAGACTGTTTCTTCTTACCTTACAGCAACCATCGGTTCCAACGAACTGAACGGTAATAAATATGCCACCCTGAATACTCCGCCTAACGATCAGTTGCGTTGGGAAAAGACAGCTACGTGGAACATTGGAGTCGACTTCTCATTCTGGCGTAACCGACTGAGTGGTTCTTTCGACTGGTATCGTAAAGAAGGAAGCGACTTGCTGACTGTCACCGACCTCGATCCGACCACCGGATGGTCACAGCTGACAATCAATAATGGAGGCGCCTTGAACACAGGTATTGAATTACAACTGAACGGAATTATCTTAAAACCGGCTTCACACAACGGATTAGGTATCAATGCGTCATTCAACATTGCCTATAACAACAACAAAGTAACTCATATCAACAAGACTCCGCCTACCGGATTTGATGCCCTGAGTACGTATACTTTCCACGAAGGTTATCCGATACATTCCATTTTTTCTTACCGATATGCGGGTATGATAAACAAAGACAATCTGCAATACTTCGGATGGTACGATTCCAAAGGTCAGATACACACTTCCGAAATTTATTCAGAAGAATTTAAAGTAGAAGATGCAGTTTACTGTGGTAGTCTGGATCCTAAGTATGTAGCCAGCTTCACCCCCGAGCTCACCTACAAAGGTTTCAGCCTTTCGGCCATGTTTGCTTACTACGGAGGACACTATATGCGTGCCCGTGCCGAAGACTGGACCGTTGAAGGAAGTCAGTACGGTTATTCCAACTTCAACAGTATCAGCGCCGTTCCCAAAAGTTATCTTAACTACTGGAGAAGTGCAGACAAGACCCTTTACCCGGCCAACGGTTATCTGGGACAAAACGTAGTAGGCGGATTGTATTCTTATTATATGGATGCCAATGTAGTACCTGCCGACTATTTGAAATTACGTAACGTTGTAGTGGGATATAACTTCAACCGCAAAATCTGCAAGAAACTGGGAGTTAACGAACTGCGCCTGCGTGTGCAAATGAACAACGCAGCTACGTGGGTACGGAATGACTTGGGAGTCGATCCGGAAGCCAATATAGCCATCAGCGGACAGACAACCGACAAGACACCACGCAGCTATACCATGAGTTTATATATCAATCTTTAAAAGTGAGATACGACAATGAAAACAATCAGAATCATAATGGGCTGCATAGCATTACTGCTGCTGTGTACAACCTGCGACAATAAACTGGACATCGTTCCCAAAGGAAAAACAACCTTGGAAAGTGTCTCCGACCTGGAGTTACTGCTGAACCAGGAATGGGAGTTGAACTCCTCTCCGGTTACCGATTTGGGACTTATTTGTAACGAATCGTTGGGCTTTATGCTTTCTATCCCCAATGAGTTATCGCAAAACAATACCCTGAACCATGCCTATCTTACGTACGACGAACAAGCTGACAGAGCCAAACTGACCAATCAGGATACGCGTTATGAAGCCCTCTACAAGTATATCAACTACATGAATATCCTGTTGGATAAAATGCCTGACGCTACAGACGATGAGAGTCGTAAGGCACCTCTTATGGCAGAAGCCCGTATCTTCCGGGCCTATTTCCACTGGCTGCTGGTAAATATCTACGCACAGCAGTATGATGCGGCTACGGCTGCCGAAAAAGGGGGTATCGCTTACGTAGACAACCCTGACGTTTCGGAACAAAAAACCAAACTTAGTCTGGAAGAAACTTATCAGCGCATTCTGCAAGATTGTTCCGATGACGTTATTGAACTACTGTCGGATAACAATTCCACCCGGGTATTCCGTGCCGACAAAGCGTTCGGTTATGCCGTACGTGCCAAAGTACTGATGCAGATGAAACGCTACGATGAAGCATTGCCTTATGCACTAAAGGCTTTGGAACAAAATAGCAAACTCGAAGACCGTTCTACCATCAAGGAAACATTGAGTTGGTCGTTGCCCTATGACACACCGGGAAACTACGTCTATATGCGAGGATCTACTCGTGCAGCTCCTTGTATGGAAACACTGTCGCCCGAAACGAGCCAGATGTTCGAAGCTGGAGATTACGTAAACAACTATGACGCGGCCGGAGGCTGGAGCGAAATGTACGGACAAATGTTTGCCGGCATTAGCAATTGTAAACTGTATATGGGATGGAGTACATCGGCCAATGAATATGGCATCAATGCCGACCGTATGTGCTACACTGCCGCAGAATGTTATATCCGTACCGGAGAAATCCGTAAAGGACTGGAACTGGTAGACCGGGTACGTGCCAAACGTGTAGAAAACTACGAACCATTCGTTGCGCTATACGACCAGCAGGCACTAAGCGAAGAAGAGGCCATGGCCTTATTGCAGAAAGCCAAATGGATAGAATGCATAGCTACTTATGAAAACTTCTTCGACTGCAAGCGCTGGAATTCGGAAGAAAAATACAAACGTGTCATTACTCGTGATTTAGGCGAATACGGAACCTATTCCATCGGTCCCGACTCACCTTTGTGGGTACTTCCCTTCCCTGCAAATGCAACAAGATATAATCCATCATTAACTCAAAATTATTAATTGAAATGAAAAAGCTCTATTTAATCGGATGCACGGCTCTCTTACTGGGAGCTTGTAACAAAACTCCTCAAGACTACCAACTGACCGGAACATTCGAAGGGGATTCCTTAGAATATGTACTGGTAGGTCATGGTGCCAACAATATCTCCAATGCCGACACGGTACGCATTGCTCCCAATGGAAGCTTTTCCTATACCCGTAAAATGGAGAACCCCGAAGTTGGATTTCTGTATGTACCCGACAAGGCATTCTACTCACTTGTCATGATTAACGGTACAAAGACCCAGCTAAAAGCCAATCCGAATATTCCCGACAAATTTACTTTTACCGGCGATCTGGAAGCTGCTGAAAATTTCTACTACAACACTTGCAAGGTACTCAACGAGAAATGTGCCGCTACCTATCCGTCTTTCGGTGAAATGCAGCGCACCTTGCAAGCCATGTCCGACTCCATCGAACAAGCAGCCAAAAAGATTTCTCCTAAAGAGTTTGCTGCTCTGGTTATGGAAGATGTAAAAATAAATCAAAACAATGCAGCATTGGATTACATCAACCAGTTGTATGATGCAAATAAACCTTTCGACAGTGATGCCGACTATAACCGATATATGGAAGCACTCGACATGAATGATGCGACACAGGCTCTTGCTTATGTAAGATGGAAAGAAGAATGCGTCAAACAAGGCGGTCCTACTTCTTATGTACGCATGCTCGACGTGGTTCAAAACAAGGTTTCCAATCCGGAAACACAGGAAAAAGTCGTCATGGAAGTCATGGGAGATTATTTCAGCGCGTGTGATTCCGATCTGGAAGCTGTCTGCCAGAAAGCATTACCTATGATCAAAGATACCCAAAAGAAGGAATGGGTAGAGCAAATGTACAATGCAAACAAGAAACTGATACCCGGAGCCGATGCCATCGACTGCCAGCTTGAAGACATAAACGGAAAGACCATCAAGCTCTCCGACCTGTACGGAAAAGTACTTTATCTGGACATTTGGGCAACCTGGTGCGGACCGTGCTGCGAAGAGATTCCATACATGGAAAAACTTGCCCAGCATTTTAAGGGTGACAACCGCATCGTACCGATCAGCATTTCCGTCGACCGGAAGAAAAAAGACTGGAGTGCAAAGCTGAAAGCCGACAAGCCTGAATGGTCGCAGTATCTTTGTCCTGACTTTACCGACCTTTATGGTATCGCCGGCATCCCCTGCTTTATTCTGATTGATACGAAAGGGAAGATTATCACCACGAAGGCACCTCGCCCGTCGGATCCGGAATGTATTAATTTCATTTCCAAATATCTGAAATAAACAACACATTCTTCCAATATAACATTTATTCCAATGAATGGCACGTTCTGATGAGTTTACCGCTCATCGGCGTGCCATTTTTAGTTTTCAGAAGAGCCGTTATATCCCATTTTTATACCTATCTTTGTCCTTGCGCTTATTTATGTAAACAACCGATACAATGAATACCGAATTACTTGCACAACTTTATCAATCATATACGGGAGAAGCTCCGGCAAGCATCGAACCGCTGCCGGGAGCCGGCTCAAACCGCCAATACTTCCGCCTGAAAGGAAAAGAAAGCCTCATCGGGGTATATGGCACTTCCGCGGAAGAGAATCGTGCGTTTATTTACATGGCAGGACATTTCTCACAGAAAGGTCTGCCCGTTCCTCGTGTGCTTGCCCAGGCAGCCGACCAGTCGGCTTACTTGCAAGACGACTTGGGAGATACTTCCTTGTTCCAGTTTATCGAGAAAGGTCGGGAAAGCGGCTGCTTCAGCCCCGAAGAAAAAGCGATGTTGAAACAAACCATCCGCCTTCTACCATCGATACAGTTCGAGGGAAGCCAGGACATGGATTTCAGCTATTGCTACCCGCTGGCGGAATTCAACCGCCGCAGCATTTTGTGGGACCTGAATTATTTCAAATATTGTTCCCTCAAGACCACCGGACTGGAGTTTCAGGAAAATCTGCTGGAAGACGACTTTGAACACATGGCAGACGCACTGCTACAGATACAGCCGCAAGTATTCATGTACCGCGACTTCCAGAGCCGGAATGTCATGCTACGAGAAGGGAAACCGTACTTCATCGATTTTCAGGGAGGACGCAAGGGACCTTTCTATTACGATGTAGCCTCGTTCCTGTGGCAGGCTAAGGCAAATTATCCCGATTCGCTGCGGCAGGAGCTGATAGACGAGTATCTTGATGCACTTCAACCTTACCACGCCATCGGGAAAGAGCAGTTTCTTGCCACTCTCCGCCACTTCGTATTGTTCCGCACCTTGCAGGTTTTAGGTGCCTACGGCTTCCGCGGATACTTTGAAAAGAAGGCACATTTCATACAAAGCGTGCCCTATGCCATCGAGAATCTCCGCCAGCTGCTGGAAACTGATTTTCCCGAATATCCTTATGTGTGTCTTGTGCTACGCAAGCTGACCGAACTTCCTCAGTTTGCCAGCGTACGCAACAGACGGAAACTGACCGTCCGCATAATGAGTTTTTCGTATAAGAAAGGAATTCCCGAAGATCCGTCGGGAAACGGAGGCGGGTATGTGTTCGACTGCCGCGCCGTACATAATCCAGGGAAATACGAACAATACAAGCAACTGACCGGACGCGACAAGCCGGTCATCGACTTCTTGGAACAGGACGGCGAGATTCTTCGTTTTCTGGAACACGTGGACGCACTCGTCGATGCTCATGTACAGCGCTTTCTGGAAAGAGGATTCACCAACCTTTCCATCTGTTTTGGCTGTACCGGAGGACAGCACCGCTCTGTATACTCAGCAGAACATGTGGCACGTCACCTGAACGAGAAATTCGGTGTACGCATCCAACTGATACACCGTGAACAACATATTGAACAAACTTTAGAAGCCCGATAAGCCTATGAAAGCTATGATATTTGCAGCGGGACTGGGAACTCGCCTGAAACCGCTGACCGACCATCAACCGAAAGCGCTGGTGCCCGTTGCCGGACGACCGATGCTGGAGCATGTCATCCTGAAACTGAAAAAGGCGGGATTCAACGAACTGGTCATCAATATACATCATTTCGGAGAACAGATCATCGACTTTCTGAAAGCCAACCAGAACTTCGGACTGACCATTCACATCAGCGACGAACGCGACCTGTTGCTCGACACGGGAGGAGGCATCAAAAAGGCAGAACCATTCTTTCAGGGCAACGAACCGTTCTTGGTACACAACGTCGATATTCTCTCCGATACCGACCTGAAAGCTCTGTACGAATACCATCTGCACAGCGGAAACAATGCGACACTGCTGGCAAGCAAGCGCGTCACCGCCCGTTACCTGCTGTTCGACGATCAGGCACGTCTGCGGGGATGGATCAATAAAGATACCGGACAGACCAAACCCGAAGGATTTGTCTACGATGCTACCCTGTATCAGGAATACGCGTTCAGCGGCATACATGTGATTTCACCTTCCCTTTTCCGATACATGGACGAACGCTGGAAAGGCAAATTTCCGATTATGGATTTCTACTTGCAGACCTGCGGAGAAGCCCGTATCGGCGGATGTCTGACCGAACAGATTCACCTGATCGACATCGGAAAGCCGGAAACGCTGGAAAAAGCTGCCAGCTTTCTTGCCGCACTGAATCAAGAATAAAACACCTAGTCGGTCACAAACGACAGGCAAGTTGCCCGTATCTCTCCGCACACGACGGAAAAGACACGGACAACTTGCCTTTATTTTTTGTACAAAAAATAAAATGATTTGTACAAACTCTAAAAAAACGTCGAGACGTTTTCCCGAACTTCCGCCCACGTTTCATTCGGTTTCTGCCCACGTTTTTCCAAACTCATGGCGACGTTTGTATTCCCCTCTTTTGGGCATATCCAGACACAGTCCTAACGCATTTTACCAGTCCAAACGACACCTATCCGCAACCTACTACGAAGTCTCAAGACACCAGCCGGAAAGCCGCCTTTATTCCTCATCCGAAAGCCGGTAGTGCGAAGGAGCAAGCCCCGTCTGTTTTTTGAAAAACGTACCGAAAAACGAAGCATTCGGAAAATTCAGCTCATCGGAAATCTCCTGCACGCTCTTGTTTGTATTCTTCAGCCAGAAGATACTCTTCCGGATAATCGCCCTGAAGACCAGTTCCTGCACCGTATATCCGCAGACCGATTTCGACAAGGCCGAAAGATACTTGGGCGAAAGGCACAACTTGTCGGCATAAAACGCCACTCCCCTCTCCTGCATGTAATATTTTTCTATCAGCCGGATGAGCTTGATAAACGTATCAATCTTATGTCCCGCCACATTTTTCTCTTCTATCATCCGCCGGCTGTAAATGGAACACAGGCGGTAAGTCAGTGCCAGCAACAGCAATTTGCACTCATGGTTATCGAACGGATTCTGTGGCCCTTTCCGGTGCCTTCCCAGCAACGAAATATAATGTGCCAGATCATCCTCCTCGCCGGAAGTCCACACATAACAAGGTTCGGGAGTCAGTGTGGTATACAAGTACATGGCCACGACCGAGCTGCCCAATATCTCACGGATAGGATCTACCCGGTAAAACAACATACTCACACACAAATCCTCCGACACTTCCCCTACGCAGAAATCATTTCCTTCGGACAAAAAGACCGTTTCGCCCGCCTGTGCCGTAAAATGCCGCTTGTCCACATCGAAGCCGAAGCTGCCCTTCCGGCAAACAACCAGTCCCACATAATTCATCCGGAAAGGCTTTTGCAACACCGAAGGGAAAGAAGTAATCTCCCCTTCCAGACAACAAATATCCTTGCCACCGGTCAAATCCCGTTCGAAACGCTTTAAAAGTTCCTCCTGCTCCCTTGCTTCCATAGCCATAAATGATTCGTTAAACCTTACCGCTAAGGTAAACCTTTTCTTTTCACCACCGAAACGAGAACACAAAAAATACATCACGGGGAACCAAATGTTTCAAAAGTGTTTTTCCTCCGAAAGACAGATTAAGAAATGAAACCGACTCCCACGTGATGTATAAAGCAAATTAATGAACGAGTGTATAAGTTTTTTCCGGCAGCAAATCCAGCTTTCTTTTTCTCCACGGCATTACGACCATCAGCACGGCACAAGCCATGCAGCCGTAGAAAGTCCAGCCCGACATCTCCTTTACGGCAGAAAGCGTAGCCTGCACCTGCACACGCCCTTTAGCCGAAAGAGCCGCCATGTGCTGTGCATCCTTCTCACTTTTTCCCTGATACATCATCCCCTGAACCGTCTGGTTGTACGAAGCGGCAACCTCCGGATTCAGCGCATCCATATCGTGAGCAAAGCGGGTTACATAGTGTTGCTGGTGCTGCTGCATCACATTGGTATAGATAGCCGTTCCTGCTCCGGGACCCAGCACCATACGTACCGTCAGCATGATACAAATCCAAGTCGACAGATATTTATAAGGCATCCGCTGGTTGGCATACACGGCCGTCAGCGAATAAAGCAGCATCATTCCGGTAGCACGGATAATAACAGGATATTTCATCCGCTCATACAAGCCGTCGGGTTGCACCTCGAAATACATGAACAAAGCAGAAAGTCCAATCAGTACAAAGCCCAGCGAGAAAAGATATTTCAAGTGAACGCCTTTCTTCCCCAAGACAATGGCAACCACACACCCGATGAAATAACCGGCAATGCTCCAGTTGTTCAGCGACGCATTCTGCCAGTTGTCTATCTTCATGCCCACTCCCGTAAACACATTTACAAACATGGCGCTGGAGTTGAAAATCATCAGCAGCAGGAAAAGCAGGATGCCGATACGGATGGAACGCAACTTGAAGATATCCATCAGGAAGTAAGGCGAATAATGCTGACGCTCCATGTAAACAAACAGTACGGCAAACACCACAGCCACAGCAGTAGCCCAGCAGATGGAGGGAGAATCGTACCAGTCGAGTACCTTTCCATAAACCAGCACATAGACCACAGCCGAGCACATGATGCAGAACATCACAACACTGCCGAACTTGCGGAAGCTGACTGGAAAACGTCTGCTGCCATAATTATGGTAAGGCATCGTAATGAATACAATCAAAATGGAAAGCAACAGCGAGCCCATCATGAAATAGTACACGTACTGCCATTCGTATTCGTAAGCCAGCCATGCGGTAAGCGACGTACCAATCTGTCCCAATATCATGAAAAACAGGTAAATGGTAGGCATGCTAACCCCCTTCTCACGGTCGAGCTGATCCCATCCTTCACCATCTACAGGCTCATTGCCCGGCGTAATGTTGCGGGTAGCTTCCATCTTGAACGCATACTTAATGAGCGTAAACAGGTTGACCATCATCAGCACCATGCGCAGAAAGCCCATGACAACACTGCATACTGCCAGCAGATAAATACTGTCGGTCTTGGCACACACGTAGCTCAGCAGGTACAGCAGCGAGAAACCGACAATACACATCATCTTTTCGCGGCGGATACAAACCAGCTCGTAGAAGAACGGAGAAAAGGCCGCCATTCCTACGGAAGTAAGGAAACTGACAAACTGAATATGTTCCGACTGAATGCCCAGCCCGCTCAGCATCTCTCCGCTGTTGGCCGTATAGACTCCGCTTGCCGTAAGGATAGGGATAAACAGCAGCAACAGGATAAGAACACCCAAGGGCTTGGGAACCCAGTTATAAAACGGATAATTTTTCGGACATGCAGGCATAACTCTTTGTTTTATTGAAACTGAAAACTAAGTTGTCTATCTCTTACTGTTTGGCACTCACCACTACCATCATTCCGGCAGCCAGACGTTCGTTGTCTTCTTTCGAAAGATTGGTAAAATCGATACGTACCGGTATGCGCTGCTGAATCTTGACAAAGTTTCCTGCGGAATTATCGGTAGGAACCAGCGAGTATTTCGAACCGGTTGCTCCAGAGATAGCCGTAATCTTTCCGGTAAATTCCTTTCCACTGATCGCATCTACTTTAATACGCACCTGCTGTCCCAATGAAAGATTTTCTACCTGAGTTTCCTTGTAATTGGCAATAATCCATTTCTGTGTATCGGGAAGAATATATGTAATGCTCTGTCCGGCACTGATATACTGTCCTTCCTCCAGAGCACGACGCCCCAGTTTTCCGTCGCACGGAGCCACCACTACCGTATACGACAGGTTCAGCCGTGCCATTTCGAGAGCAGCCGTAGCCCGCTGAATGGCAGCTTCGGTACTTTCCCGACGGTTGGATACCTCCTTGATGCCCGACATGGCAGCCCGTTGCTGGCGTTTCGTAGCCTCTAGTTTCTTGCGTGTAGCCTCGTATTCCGTTTCAATCTGTTCCAGCTGGATGGGAGTCGCCGCATTCCGTTTCAGCAAGTTTTCATAACGCTGGCGGTCTTTCTCCAGCTTGGCCAGACGAATCTCGATTTCGGCAATGGAAGCTTCATAGACAGAAGCGGAATTCTGTGTTGTCTGCAAGGTAGCATCTACTACCGTAGCACCTGCCATCGCATCCTTCAAGGCAGCCTCAGCCTCCATCACCCGGATGCGGTATTCACGGTCGTCGAGCACCAGCAAGGTATCTCCCTTCTTGACCGACTGATGTTCGGTAAAATAGATTTTCTTAATATAGCCCGAAGCACGCAGGTTGACCGGCGAAATATATTGTTCCACCTGTGCATCGTTGCTGGTTTCGGTATGTTTATAGTCGAGGAAAAGGAAAGCTGCTTCTACCACTCCTCCTATCAGGATGATTATTCCCAGCAAGCTGGCAATGATTCGGTTACGACGTTGTTTTTTCAGTTTCAGAGCTTTTTCTTGAAGTGTATTATGATTGGTTTTCATTATGTTGACAATTTTAAAAGGTTGATTAATGAACAGAATTTCCGTTGAACAGTGTTTCCAACTGTCCGGTAAGTTTGAGTAGAGTCAGGTTGGTGACCTGATAGTTATAATGTGCGTTGATGTAGTTGTTCTGGGCTTCGCTCATCCGCATCTCGTCTTGCAGGACTTCCGTCATGGAGGCAATACCCTCGCGATAACGGTCGGTTGTCACCTGATACACATCCTCCGCCAGCAGATAGTTGTCTTTCTGTTTCTTGAAATTACGCTGGCTGTTCATCAACTCGTTCGTCGCATTCAGGTACTGCGTCTGCATATTCTTGAGCGCATTTTCGTACGACAGACGGGTATTCTCGACTTCAATCTTTGCCTTTCTCATCTTCGCCCGCTTCTCCAGTCCGTCGAAAATGGGAATACGAAGCGTCAGTCCGATACCACTCGACTGGTACCAGTGATTCGATGGTCCCGAATGAAACCAGTTTTTAGCCTTGTCGGTATAAGCGGAATACATCCAGTTTCCGGTAAGGCTCAGCGAAGGAATATATCCCTGTCCGATCATCTTGCGCTGCTGCTCTGCCAGTTTCTGCTTCGACTGCAAGAGTTGCAGTTCGTACTGGTTGTTATCCAGTCCGGTAAGCGACACGGAAGTGATATTTTCCGTATGGACCGGTGTCAAAGCTATTTCCTTATCGGCCGGATAATCCATTACATACTTCAAGAGATTGAGTTGCTGAGTCAGCATAGACTGTGCATTATCATACTGTACCCGCTGGTTTTCCAGATTGATGTTCACCCGCTTCACGTCGACTTCCATCGCCATGCCGTTATCGTAGAAAGCCTGAGTAATATTGCTCAGCTCGTTCAGCCGAGAAATGTTCTCTTTTATCAAGGCAAGCTGCTCGGAAGTGTTCTGACTCAAATAATACATCTTGCTGATTTGCAGAATCAAGTCTTCGCGTGCCTTTTCGTACGACAAGCGGTTCAGCTCGTTCATGGTTCGCGTAATATCCATTGCTGTATAAACCGTCTGGTTGTATAAAGGCATCTGCAACTGGATGCCCGCCGATGCATTGTACTGCAAGGTTTTAGTAACATTGTACGGATTGCCGTAAGCAGAGCCGTCGGTAACCGATACCGGCGGGTTGAAATTGTCGTTGAATCCGGCTACCGCATTAATCTGCGGCAGCAGCTTGGCACGGTTTTCACTCAGCGTATGCTCTCCTTTTCGGACTTCATTGCGACAGCTTTTCAAGGAGAGATTGTTCTCTATGCCCAGTCGCAGGCACTCTTCCAGTGTCAGTACGTCCTGAGCCCCGGCGGGCATCAGCGTACAAAGGCAAGTAAAAATAACTAGTAATTGCTTCATTTTGTTTCATTTCTTAATCTGAAGCAAAGGTACATTATCAAGGCTTTACGATATTATTCACATCTAGTGAAGGACTGTTCATATTTTCCTTTTCTAATCATTTTCACATCCTATTGTGATACTTTTCACTCAAAAACTGTAAAACTATTTACTATGTAAGGTATCTTTCCATTCTATTTTTAAGTAATGCAGCATGGTAGCACTCTCGCCACAGCTTCCCGTATGTTGAATCGCCATACCGCCCCACAAATTGGGAAGAATATCGGCTTCCAAACTAACAGAAGGCTGCAAATTCTTATCCGTCACAAGGGCTGAAAGTGGAGTAGAAGTTTCAGCATGTGCCATCAGTTTATTTCCTCTCACCTCGACCACAATGGTACAGCCGGTGCGGTAACAGGTACTCGATACGGAAGGAGTTATTGCAGTGGTCCTGCCGTTTTCATATTTCATCAGCACAAAATCGACAGCATTACTATATTTAGTCGTCCGGATGATACGTAAGGCATATCCACTTAATGTACGGGTATCAAACTTTATACAGACATCCATATACTGCCCCGTAGCGCTTCCGAATCCCTGTCCTGCCGTCTTACTAGGATCAACATTCAAGGTTATTTTCATATCCCCGTATGCTCCTTCCAGTGGAGTGTACAGCAAACGCGCCCCACGCTGAGCCTGAAGGAGCCCCATTCCGTGTGCTCCATTTATTCCCTTACCATATACCCAATAACTCTTATCGGAAAATACTTTCCAATCATATTCTGCTGTATCGAAAGGCTTATATCCACCTATCGTCCAGCCGCCGGGGTATATAACAGGCTGATTGGTACAAGGAAAATTTCGAAAATCAGTTTCAAGTACATTTACCGGATCAATCTGTTTCCTGCTGACCCGTGCTGAAGAAGTTACTGTATATTCCTTACCGGGATGGCAGCGCAAATGCTTGGGGGATATCGTTACCATAAGATAATACCCGACATCTTCTTTGGTAAGCCTGTAGTTCGTTTCGGGTATACCTAAGCGTGAAACCGCTACCGGATATTTTGTTTTTCCATCCTTATCGGCAGCCCGATACCAAGTTATCAGCGACTCATCTTCACGTCCCTGCAAGTCCAGGCTATAACGTACCGTTGCTCTTCCATCTGCAATCTGCAGCTTCGGCAGTTCCACAAAAGCCGGGGCTTCTACAAAATCGGGAGTAACCATCAGTTCGACGGCACATTCCAGCCCCTCCTCCGTAAAAGCTGTTATAGTGAAATGTTTTGTTTCATCCTCGTGATTTCGGGCTTCAACTATACACTTTCCATTTCTTTCCACCGACAGACTGATATATTTTTCATAGCCCGACTGTACTTTCCATCTGATCTGAGCACCTTGGAGTACATAATTACAATGCCTTTTCACAATTGCCGTAAGCTCTACCGGCTGTCCTCCGGTCTGTACAGAAGTAACCAGCGGAGTGACCGACAGACAGACCGGCATATTCGTATAATCTTTGCCATCACGTACTCCTACTGCCAGTATACTATCTTTGACATGAAGCGGATTCCAATCATCATTTCCCCGTAACAGATTGTATGTATTATAAATCACATGCCCTTTTTCGTCAGTCAGCCTATAAGCACAAAGCATCGGTCTTTGCTCCATACATACCGTATTATAGGGCTTATCGGCTCCTAAAATGTAAGGTTGCCCGTTCATCGTTACACCATACTGATAACAACGAAGCCAGTCGGATGGCTCGTGTGTCCAACCTGCATATACGGGCTTCCGAACATGAAACCGGCAGTCGACTACCGACAAAGGACTTACTCCCTTACAGAAATACTGACGGTCTTCCTCATGGCATATATAAAAATCACTATTCAAAAAGACAGCTCCCCCCATATCTGTCTGCCAGAACGGTTTCTGCCCATAAAACTTCAACGTACAATCCAAATAGACCCCTGTACCCGTCAGAGCATCGTCAGTACTCTCCATATAACATTTATAAAACAAAATACGTTTTGCGCCATTCAAGGGGTTCATATTTAAACGGCTGATAAAACGCACTTTCTCGGCAACTATCTTATCTCCGTGACAATAAGCTACATGTGCCTGCGTGATAGCAGACATTCTTTTCTTACGTCCCAGCTCTTTCTTTAGAGGAAATTCCAAATCGACATTACAAAAGTTTCCCATCGTAAGATTCCTGACTTGCAGTCCATCACCCCAAAAATCGAACATTGTAAAGTTTCCTACAGCTCCCTGAGTCTGTCCGCGACTGGAAGCCAGTACGACATTCTCGGGATTGTCCGTCAAGCCAATCAGATGCAGATAAGGACACTTCACGACCAATCCGAAAGGTTCCTTACCTTCCTTTCCCACTCTAACTTGAGGATCGTCCGGATTATCTATCCAATATACATAAGGAGCAATATACACCCGCATAGGCTCTGCCTCTGTTCCGGCAACAAAAGCCTTAGCAGCTTCATTAAAGCTATTGAAAACAAACGGATATCTGGAAACCGTTTCATCAGAAAGTTGACCGTCGATAAAAAAAGTCTTCTTATCCAACTTTATTTCTGTTCCAGCATAACTGATTCTATCTCCATAGAAATAAACAGGATGTGCTTTATCTAATGGACAATATCCATGTACAGACTGGGCCAACAAAGCCCTGCCGGAAAATATCCAGCAGAACAAAAGGCAATAAAATAATGTATTCTTCATCATGTCGTGTTTTTCAATGCTGGGTAAATTTATAAAGAATACAAACAAAAAGCATGGTATATCACCAAAAAGTTGATATACCATGCCCACCTTCAGAGAATAAATCACCCAAGTTCCAGATGACAATCTACTCCCACAGGTTCAATTTATTTTTCTGTGCCTCCTTGAGCGAAACTGTCTTGACCTGTCTTGTCTTATTCTTCTCACGAAGTTCGCGATATTCATTTTCCAGTTCCTCGGCAAAAGCACTCCGCAAGTCGAGATTCATCAGGCGTGCCGCTACCGGCGCATTGAGAGAAGCGTCTTTCATGTAGACCACCGGAGCATGATAAACCGGAGCAATCTTCAGAGCAGTATGGAGCTTGGAAGTTGTAGCACCGCCAATCATCACCGGAATGTCGAGTCCGGCACGTTCCATCTCCCTCACGACATGCACCATTTCTTCCAGCGACGGAGTAATGAGTCCGCTCAAACCGACAATATCTACCTTCTCACGGATAGCCGTTTCGATAATCTTCTCCGCAGGGACCATCACACCCAAGTCGATAATCTCGTAATTGTTGCACGCCATGACGACCCCCACAATGTTTTTACCGATATCGTGTACATCGCCCTTTACCGTAGCCAGCAATACTTTACCGGCACTGCGTGCTCCTTCCTTCTTTTCTGCCTCGATATAAGGCTGCAAGATGGCTACTGCTTTCTTCATGGTACGCGCCGTCTTGACTACCTGCGGCAAGAACATCTTGCCGGAGCCAAACAAATCGCCAACATGATTCATGCCTGCCATGAGCGGACCTTCGATGATGCTGACTGCATCCGGATACTTTGCAAGCGCCTCATGCAAGTCTTCATCCAAGTAATCACCCAGTCCCTTGACCAGTGCATACTGCAAACGCTCTTCTACCGTGGTACCCTCACGCCAAGCAAGATGGGAAACAGCCGCCTGCTGTTCGCCTGCATTCTCTTTTTCCGCCTTCAGTTTTTCGGCCGTTTCAATCAGGCGCTCGGCAGCATCCGGACGACGGTTCAATACCACATCTTCTATACGCTCCAGAATATCCGAAGGAATATCGGTATACAGCACCGAAGTTCCCGGATTGACAATGCCCATATCCATACCTTGCTGAATGGCATGATAGAGGAATACCGCGTGCATCGCCTCACGGATATAGTTGTTGCCGCGGAACGAGAACGAAAGATTACTTACCCCTCCGCTGACATGTGCTCCCGGAAGGTTCTGACGAATCCAGCCCGTCGCCTTGATAAAATCGACGGCATAATTATTATGTTCCTCGATTCCCGTAGCTACCGCCAGCACATTCGGGTCGAAAATAATATCCTGTCGACGGAAACCTACCTTCTCTGTCAGAATACGGTAAGCCCGTTCGCAAACTTCAATCTTACGTTCGAACGTATCGGCCTGCCCTTTCTCGTCGAATGCCATCACGATGACTGCCGCACCGTACTGCTTGACGGTACGGGCATGCTCAATGAAAAGCTCTTCGCCTTCTTTCAGCGAAATGGAATTGACGACACACTTGCCCTGCACACACTTCAGTCCTGCTAAAATAACCTCCCATTTAGAAGAGTCGATCATAATAGGCACACGGGCAATATCCGGCTCCGATGCGACCAGGTTGAGGAATGTAGTCATTTCCTCGGCAGCATCCAGTAAACCGTCGTCCATGTTGACATCGAGAATCAGCGCACCGTCTTCTACCTGCTTGCGGGCAATCGACAAAGCCTCATCGTATTTCTTTTCGTTGATCAGGCGAAGGAACTTGCGAGAACCAGCCACATTGCAACGTTCACCCACGTTCACAAAATTAATTTCGGGAGTCACCTCCAGCAGCTCCAGTCCCGAAAGCCAGAGATATTTCGGCTCCGGCGCAGGCACATGAGGCTTAGCATCCTTGATGAGCTCCTGATACTTAGCTATATAGGCCTCTGTAGTACCACAGCATCCTCCAATGATATTGACCAGTCCCTCGTCGATATATTCCTTGATTTCGACAGCCATCTCCTCGGGCGTCTGGTCGTACTGCCCCAGACTGTTGGGAAGTCCGGCATTGGGATAGGCACTTATATAATAAGGAGCACGGCGAGCCAGTTGTTCCAGAAAAGGCTTCAACTGCTTGGCTCCGAAAGAACAGTTCAATCCGATGGAGAAAATGTCAGCATGCTGCACCGAAGCCAGAAACGCATCAAGCGTCTGTCCCGACAAGGTACGTCCTGCTACATCCGAAACCGTCACAGAAAGCATCAGCGGAACCTTTCTTCCCAATTTCCGCATCGAGGTTTCTGCCGCCAGAATAGCAGCTTTCGCATTCAGCGTATCGAAAATGGTTTCTATCAGGATGGCATCCACTCCCCCTTCGAGCAAGGCTTCCATCTGTTCGCGGTAAGCATCAGCAAGTTCATCGAACGTAAGCGCACGAAAAGCCGGATTGTTTACGTCGGGACTCATGGAGCAGGTCTTATTGGTAGGGCCCACCGAACCAGCCACGAAACGTGGCTTTCCGGGAGTTTTTGCGGTAAACTCATCGGCTACCTTACGAGCCAGACGGGCTGCCGCCAGATTTATTTCACGACAATACGGCTGCATGTGATAATCCGCCATCGAAACAGAAGTCGCATTGAATGTATTTGTTTCAATGATATCTGCTCCCGCCTCCAGATACTTCCGGTGTATTTCTTCGATTACATCCGGATGCGTCAGGCACAGCATGTCGTTGTTTCCCTTCAACTGTCCGGGTATATCCTTGAAACGCTCCCCCCGGAAATCGGCCTCCGAGAGATTATATTGTTGTATCATGGTTCCCATCGCTCCGTCGAGCACGAGAATACGTTCGTTTATTAGTTGTTGCATTTTGAAAAGCCCTATTTAATTATAAAAAAGTCGTGTAAGCCCGTGTAGTCCGTGCAGTTCCCCCTTGTTTATCGCTTGAACATGCGATCCATCATACGTTTGTCTTCCTTTTCCTTCAAGGTCTGGCGCTTGTCGTATTGTTTCTTACCCTTTGCCAGAGCAATAACCACCTTTGCCAGTCCTTTTTCATTGATATACATACGAGTAGGCACAATGGTAAAACCCGGCTCGGCAGAAGTCCGTTCCAGCTTGCGCAGCTCCTTCTTGGTAAGCAGCAGCTTGCGGTCGCGACGAGCCGCATGGTTATTGTAAGAGCCATAAAAATATTCGGCAATGTGCATGTTCTTCACCCACAACTCTCCGCGGGAAAAGAAACAAAACGTATCGACCAGACTTGCCTTTCCCTGACGAATGGACTTGATTTCGGTTCCGGTCAGCACAATTCCGGCGGTATACGTATCGATAAACTCATAATCGAATGACGCACGTTTGTTCTTGATATTGATATTACCGGCGTTTGTTTTCATCAGTTCAAAATTACAGATAACTTATTAAATATAAATTCGATAAGGGCAGGACACACCAAGATAATGACAGTTGACACAACGGTAAAAGCGGTCTGGCTGTATTCCGGTATCTTGAGCCATCTGCGTACTCCTTCGAACACAATTACAATGGTATATATTTGCAATATCCAGTGCAGCAGAACAATGGAAAACAGTCCGCTGACGATATTCAAAACAAAGGTAACGACCATGGAATAGCCCACAAAGACCAGCATCCGGTCGTATGAATCTTTTCTGCCAAGCCATTTCCGGTTCAGTTTATCGAGCAGATAAGCCGACAGGAAAAATCCTCCGAACAAGGCTACAGCTACGGCACAACAGCGAGTCAAGGCTATTTGAAACATGATGGACGAAAAGTCCTTTCCAATAAATGTTCCGATAAATTCCGACAACCCGCACAAACCAATCAGGGGATAAACAAAAGCAGGCATTATCGAACGCCCAACCCCTCGTTCTGCTATTTCACTCCACGCTTTACCGGGAGTGGAAAGCAAAGTAACTATTTGCTGAAATAATGATTTATAATCCAATGTTATTCTTCTTTTTTGTAATCAATCCGACAATCGGAATTGCAAATGTACAAAAAAGAAATAAAATAAGGTACGAATTATACAGAAACGCTGACATACATTAACATACAACAGCCATTCCGTACAATCCGTACCTTAACAAAGGCATACTTACCAACGTATGCCCTCTCTCTATCTTTTCTCTCTTAAATTATTCGTTACTACCTGATCCGGTCGTACTACCAGCCAGCTTATCATAATTTTCGACTACCGTTTTATAGTCTATTTCGTATGACTTGCTTTCTATATCGTCTTTCCCATAATCAGCATTGTACCGATTCTGTTCGAATTCAATTACAATCTTATCCGGATTCTGTCCGCCATTGGCAGCCTGATACTGGCTTAACGCTGAGTTCAAATTAAAATGTCTGAATTCATAATCGTAACTTGTTCTCTTTTCATTTTCTTCTGCATCAAAATCCTGTATGGTATGACGAAGATGCAATGTCATAGTAGAGCTTGTGAAATCGGTCGTTGCATCATAATATAAGGTAAAATGGTGAAGAACCCTTTCTTTCTGCAAGTCCTCACTACTATTAGCCGGTTTATAATAGTAATAAATCGGAATGAATACATCTCTCTTCTGATAGAAAACAGGCTGTACACGATATTGTGAGCTGGTACTCATATCATATACGCTATAGACAGGAGCATTCGCATTTTCTGCCACAGGAGCATTTGCAACAACCTGTTCATCGGTCAGAATAGAATAACCTGCCAGATTAATATTGACCGCCTTCTGCGCATAATCTACAGTTGTAGGATCATACGTATAAACAATATATGCATACTTTTCGCTCGTCAAATTTGTAATATCCTCTTTATTAGAAGGAACATACTCAAACCCTAGTTCATCTTTCAAACTATTAATTCCCAAATAGCCTGATACTTTTACAAACGTAGCACCCGATGCCGTATTAGTATAATCTCCACCATTCAAGCAAGAACTGAAACCTACCATTGCAGCCAAAGCCGATGCCATTACGAAAAACTTCATTGTCTTCATTCCTTTATGTTTTTATAGATTATTAAATTTCTTCATCTTAAATAAAAAAAGCGTAAAAAGACTGCTTTGCACTTTTACTTTTTAACATTTATTTATACAATTCGTAAAGATCGACCGGTTCTTCGGCTCCAAAACTCCCTATCTTCCACGAATTCGCATAACCGCTATTCGTACTTAAACGATTTTCCTTCACAAGTAAAACAATTTATTGCTCTACCTCGGCAAACTGATCCAAATGTTCGTCCACGTATTCTGCAAGCTGAGCCGTAACCTTCTCTTCCATATCCATATAGGCTTCTTCCAGATCATCGAATTCCTCATACTGCTCATACATGGCCATAAATTCATCGTCGGAACACTCTTTCTCCAAGTCTTTCCGATGCGCATCGTAAATCTTCTTGGCTTCGTAAATCAGTTTCGAAAACTCCTTAGCTCCAAACAGACGCATAGCCTTGGCAAAAGGATTATCGAAAATGTACGGTCCGTAACCATTCTGAATCAACTGCACAAAACCTCCTTCGAGCACTTCCTCCCGAAAGAAATGATACCCCAGCAGTGTATGCTGATAGCCATTGAGCAACGGCATGGTTTCTGCATTGATAACTCCACCGGTCACCTCCAAGTATTTGTCGACAAACACTTTCAGAAACTCATCCATTCCGGCTTCTGCACCACGACGCAAAGCATCGTCTTTTACTTTAATCTTACACTCGTCCATATACCTGATTATTATTACTTATATATAGGTATATCCTTTTGTTGGAATACCGGCAGCAAAGATACGGGTTTCTCTCGGAAGATAAAAAACATTTTGATATGCCGACATTACAAAACACGAGTTTCAGCGAAAAATATCATTAAAATGCAACAAAAAGTTCGGTTTCATTGATTGCATAACTAAATAAAACGACTAACTTTGCGTACGAATTAAAGAAGAAATTCCGTAATAAGTGGTTTACGAAATACTTATTTTTTATTACTCATAAAACGTAAATAATATGATTTATTCACATGAAGTTGAACACATGTGTTGTGTTGCTAAAGGACCTAACCACGGTCCGGCCCCAATTCCTGAAGAAGGAAAATGGATTCAAGCAAAAGAAATCAAAGACATTTCAGGTTTAACTCATGGTGTGGGATGGTGTGCTCCACAGCAGGGTGCTTGTAAATTGACTTTGAACGTCAAAGAAGGTGTTATCGAAGAATGTTTGGTAGAAACAATCGGTTGCTCTGGTATGACTCACTCAGCAGCTATGGCTTCTGAAATTCTGCCGGGTAAAACAATTCTGGAAGCACTGAATACAGACTTGGTTTGCGATGCCATCAACACCGCAATGCGTGAATTGTTCTTGCAGATTGTATACGGTCGTACTCAGTCAGCTTTCTCTGAAGGCGGTTTGATGATCGGTGCAGGTTTGGAAGACTTGGGTAAAGGACTTCGCAGCCAGACAGGTACTTTGTATGGAACAAAAGCAAAAGGTACTCGTTACTTGGAACTGACAGAAGGTTACATCACTCGTATGGCTTTGGACAAAGACAACCAGGTAATCGGTTACGAATTTGTTCACATGGGTAAATTCATGGAACAGATCAAGAAGGGTACAGATGCTAATGAAGCATTGAAAGCTGTTACCGGTACTTACGGACGCTTCAAACCCGAACAAGGCGCAGTTAAATATATTGACCCACGTAAAGAATAATAAGGAGGATACAGATTATGATTAGACCAGTACAGTTTGAAAGTCAGGACCGTCGTATCAAGCAGATTTTGGCTGCTTTGAATGAAAACGGTATCAAAGACATTGAAGAAGCTAATGCAATCTGTGACGCAGCCGGCCTTGATCCGTATCTGACTTGTCAGGAAACTCAGGGTATCTGCTTCGAGAATGCAAAATGGGCATACGTAGTAGGTTGCGCAATCGCTCTGAAAAAAGGTTGTAAAAACGCTGCCGACGCTGCAGAAGCTATCGGTATCGGTTTGCAGGCTTTCTGTATTCCGGGCTCAGTAGCTGATGACCGTAAAGTAGGTTTGGGTCACGGTAACCTGGCAGCTCGTCTGTTGCGCGAAGAAACTCAGTGCTTCGCATTCTTGGCAGGCCACGAATCATTCGCTGCCGCAGAAGGTGCTATCAAGATTGCTGAAATGGCAAACAAAGTACGTAAGAACCCGTTGCGTTGTATCTTGAACGGTCTGGGTAAAGACGCTGCTATGATTATCTCTCGTATCAACGGATTTACTTACGTTCAGACTAAGTTCGACTACTTCACAGGTGAATTGAACATCGTAAAAGAAACTCCGTATTCAGACGGTCCTCGTGCTAAAGTAAAATGCTACGGTGCAGACGATGTACGTGAAGGTGTTGCTATCATGTGGCATGAAAATGTAGATGTATCTATCACAGGTAACTCTACTAACCCGACTCGTTTCCAGCATCCGGTTGCAGGTACTTACAAGAAAGAACGTGTTCTTGCAGGTAAACCTTACTTCTCAGTAGCTTCAGGTGGTGGTACAGGTCGTACACTTCACCCGGATAACATGGCTGCAGGTCCTGCTTCTTACGGTATGACAGATACTATGGGCCGTATGCACTCAGACGCACAGTTCGCTGGTTCTTCATCAGTTCCTGCTCACGTAGAAATGATGGGATTCCTGGGTATCGGTAACAACCCGATGGTAGGATGTACAGTAGCTTGCGCTGTAAACGTAGCTTTGGCTTTGAATAAGTAATTTATACTTGATTCAATATATAAATCCCTGTAACTCTCTGAGTTATGGGGATTTTTATTTTATCCGTACTGCATGAAGAAATGAAGAAAATCATTGAGAAAATCACGAATGTATAAATCGGTTATAATAAAATTTCCTTAGATATTTCTATCTTTGCACTATAAATAACTGCCGAGGTGACATCAAGCAGGAGCAAATTTGTATTAATCAAACTAACGTATCAACTATGTACACAGTAATTAAAAGGATGGAGATTTCAGCCTCACACTCGCTAAAACTATCTTATCAAAGCAAATGCGAAAAGCTTCACGGTCACAACTGGATTATAACCGTATTTTGCCGTTCGAAAGAACTTGACGAAAACGGTATGGTAGTAGATTTTACTCATATCAAGCAAGCAGTAGAAAAGCAATTAGACCATAACAACCTGAACGATATACTGCCTTTTAATCCTACGGCAGAAAACATTGCCTGTTGGGTATGCAATCAAATTCCTCATTGTTTTAAAGTAGAAGTAAAAGAATCGGAGGGTAATACAGCTATCTATGAGAAAGATTAACGAAATATTCTATAGCCTACAAGGTGAAGGATTTCATACGGGAACTCCTGCTGTCTTTATCCGGTTCTCAGGGTGCAACCTGAAATGCAGCTTCTGCGATACACAGCATGAAGAGTTTCATACGATGACAGATGATGAAATCGTAAGAGAAGTATGTACCTATCCGTGTCAAATGGTAATTCTTACAGGTGGAGAACCAGGACTATGGATTGACAGCGAACTAATCAGGGCACTACATGCTGCCGGCAAATACATTGCAATAGAAACCAATGGAACTTGTGTCTTGCCGGAAGATATCGATTGGGTGACATGCTCTCCCAAAGAAGGAGCAACATTGAAAATACGTCACATAGACGAAGTAAAAGTAGTATATGTAGGTCAGGACGTATCTCCTTACCTCAAACTACCTGCCAAACATCACTTTCTACAACCCTGTTCCGGACAGAATACCGATAAGGTGATTGCTTACATCAAGGAACATCCACAGTGGCGACTAAGTCTTCAGACACACAAGCTAATTAATATTTCATAATATAGCTCGAACTTGATATAAATGAAATAGTCTTTAGAGCCCTTCGGAATAATCAGCCTACGTATTATAAAAGAAAAAAATCCCGATTCAAGATACGATCTACCTTCGAGTCGGGATTTATAGCATCAAATAATACCTTCTCCACTAAGCCTGTTCCAACTTTCCTATAACAATTATGTAAAGGAAGTTACATGCCGATTTTGCGAATGAAAACGAAATTCCCCCTTTGCTCTTTACGTCTACAGGACATACAATAACAAAGAGGGGAATAATGCTCAAAGACGAGCAAAAAATCTATTTTTCAACTGGTAAAATACAACAAACTAGAAACTAAGTTCTTACCATTACTTAAAGATTTTCTGTGCAAACTCTGTAAGGTAAACACGCCAGTTACGCCAGATATGTCCACCTTCTGTTTCCAGATACTCATACGAATAACCTTTACCATCCAAATATTTCCGATAATCAGCATTTGCCTTATACAAGAAATCAGTCTTGCCGATAGCAATCCAATACAACTTCGGATGAGCACCAAACAAAGCAGTCATCTGCTTATTGAAATCAGCATCCTCATTCATTTGATCCAAAAGCGGTTGCTTTGAATTATTACCTCCCTTTACATAGATAGCAGCTGAAAACAGTCCGACGTAATCGAACATATTCGGATAGAGCTTCGAAATAGCGAAAGAATGTCCGCCACCCATAGACAAACCACAGATTGCGCGATCTTTCTTATTTTTCAGTACGCGATAGTTCTTTTCTACATATTTTACAACATCAGGGAAGCTTTCTTCCATTGAAGCAACTGGCTTGGAGTCACGATGTCCCATAAATGAAGGCTTATACATACCTTTCGACCATTCTCCTGGAGCAGCTTCACAATTTGTATTTCCATTGGTCATTACTACAATCATCGGTTTAGCCTTACCTTCAGCAATCAGATTATCCATAATCTGAGCCGCACGCCCCAAAGTAGTCCAAGCATCTTCGTCACCACCGGCACCATGCAACAAATAAAGCACCGGATAACGTCCACCTTTTTCGTAACCAGCAGGAGTATAAACCGTCATACGACGTGTCATCTTCAGCGTGGGACTATCGTACCATACCTTAGAAACATTTCCGTGAGGTACAGCATTTACACTATACAAGTCACCTTTATCACCTTTTTCTTTCTCTACAATAAAAATATTGGTATAGGTAGCGATATCACGACACATATAGATATTAGACGGATCGAGATAAGTCATTCCGTCGACTTTGAAAGTATAGGAATACAATTCAGGAGCCAGTGAGGTCGTTGTATACGTCCATATACCATCCTTACCTTCCGTCAACGGAGCAACTCCTGGCTGATCAAACTCTCCCATAGGAGTTGAAACTTTTACAGAAGGCAAAAAATCGCCCGTCACTTCTACTTTAACTGCCTTCGGAGCATAAAGCCGAAATGTAACAGTACCATCAGCATTTACCTCAGGAGATACAATCTGGTTTCCGCCAAACAAGGCTTGCTGTCCCCATGCCGTAACTACGAACAAGGCACAAGCCAATACACATAATAGCTTCTTCATAATTATCTCTTTATTTAATACATTAAACAATTATTTATTCACATCCAATTCTTGTATATGCTGGTCGGCTTTGGTACAAGGTTTCCATTCGGGCAAGTCTGCTCCATTCGGATTGCCGCTCTTGGCAAAGTTCGTCCAATAAGAAACCATGCGTTCACTCAACTCATAATCGGCTGCTTCCATCGGACGCCAGCATTTATCCAACGTTCCAAACATATACCACAACTCACTGGAATGAAACGCACCCTTCATATCGCCAAATCCACCTTCGGGTGCAGGCATGTCCTCACCCGGTAAATCACGCCTAAAGCAATATACATAAGCCGGATGATGTCCTTGCTGCTCAAGCAGAAGACTCCAATCCACGGCAGCCTTCCGCATCTGATCTGGAGCGATATCCTCCGACGTGTAGCCTATCATGTAAGGAATATCCAGTTCCTTGTCCTGCATCGCCACATCGTATGCCGAGGCATTCAGAAGCTCTCCATCCACACACGGGGAATAGGGCATGCCCATAAATTTTTTCTGCTGTTTCATGTAATTCGTCATCACTTCCGAAAAACGGTCTGCCGGATAAGCACGCATCTGCTCCAACGTAGTGCAGCCCGAAGCATCCCACATGGCTTTTCCTACAGTTTCAGCGTCTTGTAAGGATTTTGTAGAAATAATGCCTCCCAATCCGCCACCACTTTGTATGATAGCACGCTGTATATATCCTTCGGCCAAAGGTGAAGAAATCAATGCCTGCACACTGCCGGCACCAGCACTCTGCCCGAATACTGTCACATTATTCGGATCACCACCGAAAGCCTCGATGTTACGCTTTACCCATTTCAAGACTGCCAGCTGGTCGAACAGACCATAGTTGCCAGAACCCTTGCCACCGTTTTCGGCAGTCAGCAGTGGATGAACCAAGAAACCACACATGCCCAAACGATAGTTCAGTGTTACCAAAACCACACCTTTCTTGGCGTATGCATCTCCATCGAACTCAATCTCATGTCCGAAACCATTCTGAAAGGCACCGCCATGAATCCACACCATCACAGGAAGGCGATTATCCTTTTTCCCCACTTCCGGTGTCCACACATTCAGATACAGACAGTCTTCACTCATTTCAGGATTACCATCCTGATAAAATTCCTTCCAATAAAAGGAGCCTTTCGTCTGTCCGCCCTGAAGGGAGGCCGGACCAAACTTATCACATTTCTTCACACCCTGCCACGACTGTACAGGCTGTGGCTGTTTCCATCGCAATTCGTTTACCGGAGGAGCTGCATAAGGAATGCCTTTATAGACAACAACTCCTTCTTCGTCTACCATGCCCTCAATCTGACCTCCTTCCACAGTGACGACAAGATCTTGGGCACACAGTGCCATCGGCGCCCCCAAAAGGGAAACGCAGACAGCAATATGTAACAAACCTTTTATCATCGTTTAACCATATCAAGTTGAGTAATCTTATACGCAGGTTTCATCGCATCGTGCACTTTTACCTTCTGGGCTTTAGCCACCTTTTGAGATACCGTGCAACGAACATCAGCAGAAGAAGCTGCTGCCATCCACTGATATGTACCTTTGGCAAGTTCCCAAGAACAGCTCTTTTCATTGAAGGAAGCCATATCCATCAGATTCCACGACAATGTCACTACTTCCGATTCACCCGGCTGCAAGAGTTTTGTCTTTGCAAACGCCTTTAATTCTTTAGCTGGTTTTTCCAATCCGCCTGCCGGAGCCTTGACATAAAGCTGGACAGACTCCTTGCCGGCACAATTGCCTGTATTCTTTACCGATACTTTCATCTCACACTTGTCGCCATTAATACCTGATGATACGACATCAAAACTGAAGGTTGTATACGACAAACCGTGACCAAACGGATAAGAAACTTCCTTACTGAAAGTATCGAAATAGCGATAACCTACATAAATACCTTCTTCATAGTTCGTGTAATCTACATTGCGAACGGCCTCTTTAGGCTTTTCTTCCTTTTTCTCTTTCGACTCGAAGTTCATGCCGCTTCCCATTGCAAACGACGGCATTTTAAACTCATAGTCATACGGGAAATTAGCGTCAGACGGTGCATCTCCATATTTTACGGCGAACGTCATCGGCAGATGTCCTGAAGGATTTACCTTACCTGTCAGTACATCGGCTACACTGTTTCCGACTTCCTGACCGGGCTGGAAAGCACAGATTACAGCATCGACCGTATTCTTCCAAGAAGCAGTTTCTACCGGACTACAAATATTCAGGATAACAATTACCTTTTTGCCGGCAGCATGATAAGCCTCAGCCACCTGCTTGATAAGGGCTGTTTCGTTGTCTTTCAAATAGAATTCTTCTACCCGTCTGTCGGAAGCCTCACCACTGGTACGTCCTAAGGTAAGAATAGCCACATCATTACTCTTAACCTGAGCAGCCAGTTCTTCAGCAGTAGGGACAAATTCTTCTGCACGCTTCAGCGGAGTAAGAGAGAAAGGAGGTCTGCCTTTCGGATAAAGACGTTTCTGCTCATCGGCCAGATGTTTCTTGTATTTCTTTATCAGGTTCGCATCAACTGTATATCCGGCATTACGCATACCTTCCACCATGGAAACGCAATAATAGCCAACACCTGTACTTCCAAATCCCATACCTGCAGGAACCATATCGTACGATGTCGTTCCATACAAAGCTACATTCTTGATATTGGCTGCCAAAGGCAAAGCGCTCTGATTATCCAATAAGACAATACCCTCTGCACCTATGGTACGGTCTACCTGGGCATGAGCCTTCAGGTTTGTTTCGTTGGCATATTTATAATTATCAAACGTATGGCATTTCACCACCATTTCCAATATTCGTTTTACGTTACGATTCAGAACCGCCTCATCCAGCGTGCCATTCTGTACGGCTTCCAGAATAGCCTTATACTGACGATCTTGTCCGGGCTGTAGCATATCATTTCCCGCCTTCATCGAAGTCACGGCATCAGTTCCCGCATTCCAGTCAGACATAACCATACCCTTGAATCCCCATTCGTCACGGAGAATGTATTCCGTCAAGTCTATATCTTCACATGTATACTTACCATTAACTTTATTGTAAGATGTCATAATACTCCATGGTTGAGACTCTTTGACAGCTATTTCAAATCCTTTCAGGTAAAGTTCACGCAACGGACGCTGGGCAACTCTCGAATCGTTGTTGTTACGATTGGTTTCCTGATTATTCACAGCGAAATGTTTCAGACAGGTACCTGTACCCTGGCTCTGTACCCCATTGATATATCCGGCAGCTATCTTTCCCGTCACAACAGGATCTTCAGAATAATATTCATGATTACGGCCGCACAAAGCATTACGCATTAAGTTTGCACCTGGTGCCAATAATACATCCATTCCGTAATCTTTCACTTCCTCTCCCAATGCAGCTCCAACTTGAAACGCAGCATTCGGATCGAATGTAGCAGCTACGGTCGTACCCGAAGGAAATTCAGTTGCATAATAAAAATGACTATCGAAATCACGCTTTACAGCCATGGCCAACCGATGTGGTCCGTCTGCCAGATAAACCGAAGGAATACCTAACCGAGGGATATCGTATGTACGTCCTGCTGTACCGGGAAACTTGACATCATCTCCCATCGACATACCACAACCAATTACCATGTGTACTTTTTCTTCCAAAGTCATCTGACCGATAACTTCATCAATGTTGCTGGCATTCAATTTCACCTGTCCCTGTACAGTAGAAGTCACCATACATAAAGCAGCGATTCCAACGCCTACCATTCGAATAACGTTTCTCATTTTTGTAAAAGATTTAATATTTATTTTTCATATCCGTTTCCTCCTTTTTCATTTTTCAATAAACAAAAGACTTTTTCAAGGCCCTACATTCTGGCCCTATCCTATTAAAAAAAAGGAAGAATACAGAACCTTAATTCTGATACGTAAAATTAGCTTAAACTACCGGTAAACATTATCTTATTTATTCAAAAAACTAATATCTGTGTTCAAAACAGTTGTTCTATTTGTTCAAATATTGTTCTCCTTATTCAAAATAAGCCGTTATGACGGGTTTTACTACCACTTATCATAACGGCCTAAACGTTTTTATTTAAATAACTGTTGCGCTAAATTATAAAGATCATTACGCCATGTATACCATGTATGTCCACCCGGAGCCTCTGAATACTGATATTTAATTCCGGCCTCATCAAATAGTTTAAGCATAGCCTTACAATTCTTATAAGCGATATCTTCGGGACCACCTTGTGTAAAGTTTAACGAACGAACTGTCTGATTAAAGTCAGCAGCAATTTTCTTCAAATAAGCTCCTTTCTCGGCATACATTTTAGTATCATCAGCAAACCATCCGGAACTTAAAACCCATAAATAGCCAAACTGTCTGTAATGGTTCAATCCCGCTTCCAGCGTTTCCATACCTCCCATAGACAAGCCCGCCAAGGCACGATGGTCTTTATCCGTCAGTACCCGATAATTACTTTCAATAAAAGGTATAATATCATTCATCAAATCGTCGGAGAACAACGGAACCTCATCCATCAGGTTAGCTGTTGGAATAGAACCGTTGGGCATCACTACAATCATTGGCTTCATCTTTCCTTCAGCCAGCAAATTATCCAGAATATTACCCGCACATCCTACGGTTGGCCAAGAATTATCTGTATCGCCTCCCCCATGAATCAGATATAAAACAGGTAAGTTCTCCGAACCTTTTTCATAACCAGCTGGTGTCCATACATGCAGGCGACGAGTTGTTTTCAGTGATTTAGAATAATAATAACGTTCTGACATGGCTCCGTGAGGAACATTCTTCATGGCATAGAACTCGTCACCTGAACTTCCAACAGTCATCAATGCTGTGGTTTCACCAGCTTCTGGAGACTTGGGATCGAACACCTTTACACCGTCTACCAGAAAATGATAGCGATAAACACCATCCTTTACTCCAGGTATGGTTACCGACCAAACACCTTCGTCCGATTTTACCACATCCAATTTCTTTCCCCAGGGAACAACATCTCCTCCTACTTGAACCTCGTGAGCTTTGGGAGCATAAATACTCAATACAACATTTCCATTTTTCAATACCCGAACCGACTGAAGGGTATCGTTAGGGGTAGGATTCATTTTCCATTGTGCACTCAATGGCAAGCACAAAAAAGAGCCCAACACATACAACAAGAATTTGTGATTTTTCATACGCATAGAATCATTTTACAACTAAAATAAAACTGATTCACAAATATACCTCAAAGACGATAAAATTGAATATCCGTTTTTTACATTTTTCTTTTCTTAAGCAGATACCAAAAGACGACTAAAAAAATTCCCCTCGTCTGTTCCTTACACTGAAGGATAGACAAGGGGATAATGTTTCAATTTACAGATTATAAGTAAGTAGAAAGTCTTGCTTTCCGTATTGAAACAACATGTTATATTATATCAAAACAAACCTATTCTGTTACAATGACAACACGGCTTGCAGGCAAATCGGGAATATAAATCTTTCCTCCAGAAACCGTAATGTCAGCAGGACCCGATAATTCTTTGTCCAACGAAATATTAAGTGGCGACAAGCTACCAGTCTGTAAATCTACCCGACTCAGTCCGGCTGGAGTCCAGTTTGTAACATAAAGAGATTTTCCATCCGAAGAAAAAGCGATTCCGTCGTATTGTCCAGGAACTGTAACCACTTTCTCAGGCTGCGGATTGTCCAAGTCGTTTATACGATAAATGACATGCTTTTCTCCCGTATTCCCGTCGGCCGGATAAGAAGCAACATACATCATGCCGTCACCTATCAGCAAACCATTAGGGCCAGGTACAGTAGCCCACTCCTGAGCCTCTCCCGGATTGTCACAATCGGTTATATCAATCTTAAAGATCTTATCTGTATTTGTTACTGAGGCATACAAGTTATTACCATCTGCCGCCAAGTCATTTACAAACAGATTACCCTCCGGCAGGTGAATCGTTTTAGGAGCTTTACCTTTCTGATTCAAATCGTAAACAACAATCTTATTGACATCACAGATGTACAAATGGTTATTACGCATAAACATTCCCTTCGGAGCATTCAGATTGCCATCGGCAGCAACCAACGTACTTACCTTACCATCCTTATAATAAAGGATATATCCCTTACCATCTGTATTAAGCGGATTCAACTGTTCTGTTCCAAAATTGGCAATCAGAATACCTCCATCATAAGGGTAAGTACTTTCGCAGAAGCGGATACCTTCATTAACAACCTCAACGTTTTTTCCATTGTCCGCCAGACTAATTGCGGGAACGGACATCATTATTGCCATACCGACGATGGCTGTAAACTTTACTCTTCTCATACAATCTATATTTAAAAATGAATAATGACGATACAATAAGCGCGCAAAAAAGCAGAGCCAGCAAGACTTCCATCAACGAAAACCATCCACTGTTAACCAGTACGATTCCCGTCAACGATCCAATCAAACTAGAACCGGCATAATAAAACAGCCAGTAAATACTGGTAGCACTGCTTTTCAAATGCTGGGCATGCATGGAAACAATCCGACTTGCCAGTGTATGCGTACTAAAGAAAGCAAAAGTCAATATACCCAATCCAAGCACAATGGCCCAAAGCTTCATCACCAGCAAAAGCGACATGCCTACCCCCATCAGCAGTAATGCACCCTGCAAAAGTACCTCCGGCCCAAACCGATCGGATAAGACACCAGCCACAACCGATCCTATGATTCCAGCTACATACATCATGAAAATCATAGCTACCAAATGATGGGGCAAACCAAAAGCAGGAGACTCAAGCAAAAAAGAAAGATAATTATAGACACTCACAAAGATTCCCATAGAAAGAGCTGCAATGACATACATACTGATAAATGTCGTTTGCGTAAGCAGTGAACGCATTTGCCTCATTTTTTCTCCAATGGAAACCATCGAAGCCGAAAAATTTCTTCCAGCCGGAATTTTCCAGCAAAAGATAGCACCTAAGGCAAAACTTACTATTCCGATAACCAATGTAGCAAGTTGCCATCCCCCATATCCGGACACTAAGGTCGCTGCTACACGCCCCGACATTCCGCCTAATGTATTACCGCTCAGATAAAGACTGATTGCCAATCCAATCTTAGAGGTATCCACTTCTTCCGACAGATATGCCAACGCTACAGCCGAAACCCCTGCCAAGACAATGCCTTTCAACAAATTAAAAACCAACAGAAAAGAATAGCTATCAATAAAAGCAGATGCAATAGTCAGCACAGACGACAGAATCAGCGAAGCTCCCATCAGCTTCTCACGTGATATTCCGTCAGCCTTAAATGCCAGAAAGAGCAACCCGACAGCCATTCCGACTGTTGAAGCTGATACGGCAAGACTACTTTCGGCTGGAGTTATACTAAAAGAACGGCACAAATCCGACAGCATCGGCTGAAAAAGATACAGCTGCGCAAAAACAGAAAGGCCGGACAGAAACATACAGTTGCGTATCATACGAAAGCGCACTGTGACTTCATGCTCATTATTTACTTTTTTGCTCCCCATCAATCACTTTTTATTAGGTATGTGATGCAAAAATAGGTTAGCCCAGATTATAATTTTATATTTGTAAAACTCTTTTTTTCGATAATAATCATTGATAAAACCGATTTGAAAATGGAACTTCGCCAACTAAAATATTTCGAAAAGACCTGTGAACTGCTTAACTTTACAGAAGCGGCCCATGCGTTATGTATCTCACAAAGTACCCTTTCACAACAGATAAAACAATTGGAAAACGAACTCGGTATTTTACTTTTCGACCGTATAGGAAAACGTATCATACTTACAGAAGCGGGAAGTTCATTTTTGCCTTATGCAAAAAATGCCATAAGAGAAAGTGAAAACGGGAAACAGATCATCCGTGATTTACAGAATCTGGATACTGGAAAATTATGTATAGGCGCAACATTCAGCCTGAGTTCATTGCTCACTAAAGCACTTCCATTATTTTCAGAGCAATATCCTCATATACAAATCAGCATCATCTTTGCCACGTCCGACGAACTGATGGTAAAACTGGAAAATAATGAAATGGATTTTGTGTTGTCTTTCGGTTCGGAAGAAAGTTTTATTGATTTTGAAAAAGTATTTCTATTTTCTTCCCGACTCTATCTGATTGCAGGAAAATCTCACCCGGTAGCTTCTAAAGCCATCATCAAGTTTCAAGATATCGCTTCAATTCCACTGATACTTCCAAGTAAAGGTTTCGTTACTCGTGAAATAATAGAACATGTCTGTCTAAAAGAAAAATTACACCTGACTACCGAAATTGAAATCAACGATGTTAATACGATCATAAACCTTGTCAAGAGCGGAAATCAGGCTACAATACTGACATTCGCAGCTGTACGAAACGAAGAAGAGTTAATAAAAATTCCCATTGCTTCTGGAAACGAGTTATCAACCCATGCCTATTTGTTCTGGTCCAAAGGACTTTACCGTAAAAAGGCAGCACTTCATTTTAAACAAATTCTGACCCAGATAATAAACAAAGGATAAAAATACAGAAGCAATAATCAAACCGCCGATTAAGCTTCCGTATCTGATGATTTTTCAGAGGACAACTGTTCCCTATATTGTTTAGGAGAAACTCCTAGATAACGTTTCACGTACTTGCCAAAGAAAGAGAGATTTGGAAAGTCCAGTTCCATGGCTATTTCCTTTATGCTCTTGGGAGACCATTGCAACATGTATTTCACATTCTTCAAGACATATTGATTTACCAGATCGAAAGCTGTCTGTCCGCTTACTTCTTTGCACACAGCAGACAAATATTTAGGTGAGACATGCAGCTTATCGGCATAGTAAGCCACTTTTCGACAGTTATTTCCCGGAGTATTCAGCAAGTCCAGAAAGTTTCGGAACAAGACTTCAGACGATGAAAAGGTTTTCGGGTTCTCATTGTAGAAACGTTCTATCGTATCATAGAAATCATAATGAAACATTTCCAGTAAGGCATCAAACAATTCCTTCTGGTGTTTACGAGGAGCTCTGGTCATTTTTTCGTACAATAGATCATAATACTGCCTGAACAGTCTTGCTTCCTCATCATTCAACGAAAACACCGGATGTTTTTCAACAAACGAACGAAAGCTCCAACTACTGCATTCAAACAAGACCATATTCTTCATATATTCAGGAGAAAGCACAACACTACGCATTTCAAAGTCTATGCTAATCATACTCTTTTCAAAGACAATGTTCGGAATACAAACCAGCAAATCATTCGGATGAATCATGTAAGTATCCCCATTGATGCACAAGGAAGCTTTTCCTTTCACACAAAACACCAAAAGTAATGCATCAACCTTTACCAAGTCACTCAAAAATTCCTGTCCATTTTTCAGGCCTTGAATATTGTCAATAATAGCTATACGATCATCTTTGTAAACCGCATTTCTATCTAAATCGCTATTATGCCATATTCCTCTTTCTAAAATATCTTTTTCCATATCTATTCTATAGCTTCTTTTTCTGCAAAATAACGGTAATTTTCCCCAATAGCAGTAACCAAACAGACACAATAAATGGTCTATTATTCTGATTGGAAAAGGCATGAGCTTTTTAGAACACTTTTAAAGACTTTAAAAGAATCAATACGTCAGGCAAAATGTATTCTTTTGCCACCGAACAAATTAAAGATAATTCAGAAAAGGTATGAAAAAGTGTCATTACATTACAGTATCATTACTGTTATTCACATTGTTATCTTGTCAGGATAATAACAACAAGCAGAACTTTTCCGCCGACCCGGTAAAAGTAAAAGTCATGCAAGTATCTTCTGGTACGACCAATGAGTCCAGATACTATTCTGGCACCGTAGAAGAATCGAATGCAACTGCGTTAAGTTTTTCCGTCATGGGCACCATCAAGAAAATATACGTTGACTTAGGTAAACCAGTGACTAAAGGTCAACTGATAGCAGAAATAGATCCGACATCCATTCAAAGCAGCTATGCAGCCGCACAATCGACGCTGAAACAGGCTGAAGATGCCTATCAGCGTATGAAACAACTGCATGACAGAGGAAGCCTTGCTGATATGAAATGGATTGAAGTACAAAGCAAACTCCAGCAGGCTCGTTCCATGGAGGAAGTGGCACGCAAGAACTTATCCGACTGCAAACTATATGCTCCCTATAGTGGTGTTATTTCGTCCAAGAACATCGAAGTCGGACAAAACGTAATGCCGGGAATGCCGGTTGTTCAACTGGTTGCCGTAAAAGACTTGAATGTCAAGATTGCAGTTCCTGAAAATGAAAAACAACAATGGAAAAGAAACGTAACATAGTAGAATGGGCAATGCACTACCGGCAGATTGTCATACTGGTAGTATGTTGTCTGGTCGCATTCGGTATATACAGCTTGCCCAACATGCGCAAGAATGAATTTCCTGATTTTACAATCCGTCAGGGAATGGTAGTAGCCGTAGCTCCGGGTAATACGGCCGAAGAGATGATTGAACAAGTTACCAAACCGCTGGAAAACTACATCTTCTCCTATAAAGAAGTAAAGAAAGAAAAAACATTTTCTACCAGTCGCGATGGAATCGTGTATATACAAGTAGAACTAAACGACGACCTCAACAACAAAGATGAATTCTGGAACAAATTCAAGCATGGCATCGCAACATTTAAGTCGAACCTACCCTCGAATGTGCTTGCCGTACAGGTACTGGATGATTTCGGGGATACCTCTGCCCTGCTGATTACCATGGAGAGCAAGGACAAGACTTATCGGGAATTAAAGGAATACATGGACGACTTGCAGGATCGTTTGCGCCGAATCAGCAGCATCGGACGTATGACCGTAAGCGGATTACAGAATGAACAGATTGCTGTTTATCTGGATAATGAAAAACTTTCGCAATATGGACTGACAGAACAGACGCTGGCTGTCAACCTGTTTTCGAAAGGGTTCGTTACTTCAGGTGGACGAGTGCAAAATCCTGTCTACATACTGCCTGTACATGTAGAGAAATCCTTCAATAGCGTTTACGATATACAAGAACAAATTGTATATACCGACCCATCTGGACATAACATTCGCCTGAAGGATGTAGCCCGTGTGGTAAAGGAATATCCGCATGCCGACAGCTACATTACCAACAACGGGAAAAAATGCATTCTGCTTAGTGTAGAAATGAAAAAGGGGCAGAACATTGTAAAGATGGGAGAACAAATCAACCAGACACTCGAAGAGTTTAAGAAAGAACTCCCGTCGGAAGTCAACATGTTCCGCATCACCGACCAAAGTGAAGTTGTAGGCGACAGCGTAAATAACTTCCTGAAAGAGTTATTGATTGCTATCGTAGCCGTAGTCATTGTAGTAATGTTGCTTCTCCCGATGCGTGTGGCACTGGTAGCCGCCTCTACTATCCCGATTACCATATTCATTTCACTCGGTCTGTTTTATGTTTTTGGTATCGAACTGAATACCGTAACGCTGGCAGCACTCATCGTTACACTGGGAATGATTGTCGACAACTCCATCGTTATCATCGATAATTATCTGGAAAAAATAGGAGAAGGAATGTTGCGCTGGCACGCCTCCATACAGAGCAGTACCCATTTCTTTCGTTCCATCTTCTCGGCAACACTTGCCATCAGTATCACGTTCTTCCCGTTTCTGTTTATCATGACAGGAATGTTCCACGATTTTCTGCTCAGTTTTCCATGGGCCATCACACTCATTTTGAGTATCTCACTGCTGGTAGCTTCATTACTTGTACCGTTCATGCAGTTCTGGTTCATACGGAAACCTCTCCAGACCGGTAAAAAGGGATTCTCTTTTCTGGATATGCTCCAGAAATATTATAATAAGCTGCTGGATATATGTTTCAAGCATCCTTATTATACAGTGATAACAGGATTAACCTTCATTGTCGTGGGTATTATCCTAATGGGCAAATTACCCCAGAATCTGATGCCGACAGCCGACCGTAATCAGTTTGCCGTAGAGATCTATCTTCCTACAGGGACTGCTATCGAAAAGACTAATGCTATAGCCGACACACTGGAAAACATACTCCGTGCGGACGATCGTGTTGTTTCGGTAACTTCATTTACCGGATGTGCTTCTCCTCGCTTCCACACAGCATACGCACCACAGATAGCAGGTCCAAACTATGCACAGTTTATTGTCAACACAAAAGGAAATAAAGAAATAGTAGAATTGCTGGACGAATATGCCGTAAAATATACTGATGCATTTCCCGAAGCACTGATTCGTTTCAAGCAGTTAAGTTACAGTCAGTCAGTTTATCCTATCGAACTGCGATTAAGTGGTAGTAACCTCGACAGCCTGAAATGTACAGCCGACAAATACTTGAGCCTGTTGCGCAGCATGCCTGAAACCGAACTGGCACAGACCAACTTCAGTAATCCGCAAACTACGGCACGCATCGTGCTGAAAGAAGATGAAGCTGCACGGTTAGGCATTACCAATGCTACGGTAGAAGCGACATTAGCAATGAGATACGGTAGCGGAGTTCAGGTTGCCAATGTATGGGAAGGTGATTACAATATTCCTATCGTTCTGAAAAGCAACAAAGCCGATAGTGCACATTATAACGACATAGAGAATGAATTGATTCCAGTTGCCGGTGGATTATCAAGTGTTCCACTTCGTCAGATAGCCAGTATCGAGCCCTCTACCGAAGACGGACAACTTGTACGTCGGAACGGTATCTATACCATTACCGTCATGTCCGACTTGCGAAGAGGAGAAAATGCAATGGAGATAACAGCAAAAATCCAGGAAAAGATAAAGGAAATCCCCTTACCCCAAGGTGTAACGCTGACATACGGAGGCGACTTGGAACAAAATAATGAGCAAAATCCGCTTATCATGGGAGCACTTGCCATCGCAGCCGTCATGATATTATTCATCCTGATAGCTCATTTCCACCGTCTGAGTATCGCCTTGCTCATCTTCGGCAGCATGACATTCTGTGTTTTCGGTACAGCAATAGGTGTATTGATACAGGGAGTCGACTTCAGTATGACGTGTACGTTAGGTATCATCAGCTTGATGGGTATTATTGTCCGTAACGGAATCATTATGATAGACTATGCCGAAGAACTGAGAAGCACCGAACATTTATGCGTACGCGATGCCATTTATCATTCCGCACGCCGACGTATGCGACCGATTTTCCTGACTTCGGCAGCAGCTTCCATGGGAGTTATCCCAATGATTTTGGGTAAAAGCGGATTGTGGATGCCTATGGGAACAGTGATCTGTTACGGAACACTTATCACCATGATCTTCCTGCTGACCGTTCTTCAGGTTCTGTATATGTTATTGTTCAGAGGTTCTACCCGCAAACGGGCTGCCAGTGCACAACTGGAACTTGAATAACATAGTAAACTCAAAGTTACAACTAATTTCAGTTACGATGATGAAAAGAAAAAATATACTATCTTTATTCCTGCTGTCGGCTGGCTGTATGTTATCACTAAATACATTTGCCCAAAAAGCTTATTCACTGGACGAATGCATAGAAGCCGCACTCAGCAACAATGTTCGCATGAAAAATGCACAAAACAATCTCCGTATGGCAGAACACAGCAAACAGGAGGCTTTCAGTAAATACTTCCCTACAGTTAGTGCCATAGGTAGCGGATTCCTCGCCGACAAAAGTATGGTACGCATGGAACTATCCCCTGAAATGCAGATGGCTTTTATGAAAAACGGACTTGTAGGTGATGTTTCCGCAACTCTGCCGCTGTTCACCGGAGGACAACTCGTAAACGGCAACAAACTGGCTCAGGTGAACGTAGAAGTAAACCGCCTCCAGCAGCGTCAGTCGCAAAACGAAGTAATTCTGACGGTAGAAAACTATTTCTGGCAAGTCGTAATGCTAAAAGAGAAATTGCAGACTATCGGCACACTCGACAAGCAATTGAGTCAGTTGCTTCAGGATGTGGAAACCAGCGTTAAGGCCGGTGTTACAACCCGCAACGACTTATTGCAAGTACAGCTCCGCCAGAACGAGATACAAAGCAAACGCATCCAGGTGGGAAACATGCTTTCATTGTCACGGAGCATGCTTGCGCAGTATATAGGACATCCGGCAGACAGCATAGAAGTAGCAGCAACGTTGAAAGATACGTTGCCGCAGGGACCGGAAGAGCTCTATACGGTTCCCGAAACAGCCCTTACACTGACCAATGAATATAACCTCCTTCAGCAAAATGTAAAGGCAAGCAACCTGCAACATAAAATGGCTATAGGTAAGAACTTGCCTACCGTAGCCATCGGAGGAGGCTATGCCTACGAAAATCTGCTAGGGAAAGATCATACATTCTGGCTGGGATTCGCTACCGTATCCGTACCTATCTCAGGCTGGTGGGGAGGCTCACACGACATTCAGCGCCAGAAACTACAACTACGCAATGCCGAAAACCAACTCGCCGACCAAAGCCAGTTGCCGGTAATCCGCATGAAACATACATGGGACGACTTGAATGATGCCTATAAACAGGTGAAAATAGCTCTGCTTTCCATCGAACAAGCTAAGGAAAATCTGCGTCTGAATACCGATTATTATGCAGCCGGTACCTGCACCATGAGCGATCTGCTCGATGCACAGAGCCTCTATCAGCAAAGTCGCGACAAGTATGTAGAAACCTATGCTCAGTATGAAGTAAAAAAACGTGAATACCTGCAAGTGACAGGACGATAGAAATAAGGAATAAAAACAAGAGATTTTGACTATTCTTCTGACATTTATTTCTAACTTTGCGACTAAACATTAAAAAAATCAATTTATGGCAAAGTTCAAACGTATTCTGTTAAAGCTCAGCGGCGAAAGCTTAATGGGAGAAAAGAAATATGGTATCGACGAAAAACGTCTGGGCGAATATGCACAGCAAATCAAGGAAATCCATGACATGGGTGTACAGATCGGCATCGTTATCGGCGGTGGAAACATCTTCCGCGGACTGACTGGAGCCGGAAAGGGATTCGACCGTGTGAAAGGTGACCAGATGGGTATGCTGGCAACGGTTATCAACAGCTTAGGACTGAGTTCTGCTTTGGTGGCTGCCGGAGTAAAGGCTCGTGTACTGACAGCTATCCGCATGGAACCCATCGGTGAGTTCTACACCAAATGGAAAGCCATCGAAGCCATGGAAAACGGTGAAGTAGTCATCATGTCTGCCGGAACCGGAAATCCGTTCTTCACAACTGATACCGGTTCATCCTTGCGTGGTATCGAAATTGAAGCTGATGTCATGCTGAAGGGTACCCGTGTAGACGGTATCTATACTGCCGATCCGGAAAAAGATCCGACAGCTACCAAGTTCGATGAAATCACTTACGATGAAGTTCTGGCACGTGGCTTGAAAGTAATGGACCTGACAGCTACTTGTATGTGTAAGGAAAACAACCTGCCGATTATTGTATTCGACATGGATACGGTAGGTAACCTGAAGAAAGTGATATCAGGCGAAAATATTGGAACAATGGTGCATCCTTGATACAAGACTATTCAATAGTGTTAAGATAGAAAAATTTAACCCGCAAAGAATCGTTGAAGCAATAGATTCTTTGCGGGTTATTTTTTACATTCTTCTATATGCAACTCCTTCTTAGACTTATCAATCGGAGTCGAATAACTAAAGGCGCTTAACTGATTTTTTTAGCTTTTTATATAAGCCTTAGGAGAAACTCCGGTTTTCCTTTTAAAATACTTTCCAAAGAAAGACTGATTAGCAAAATTCAGCATGTCACACACCTGTTGTACCGTATATTTATTACTTTTCAATAATGCTTTTGCCTCCAAAATCACATAATCGGCTATCCACTCGCTAGCCAATCTTCCGGTTACATTCTTTATTACTTGAGAAAGGTATTTCGGAGAAATACATAATACACCAGCATAATAGGTTATACTGCGTTCATGCATATAATTTTTCTGCACCGACTGCATAAAAAGTTTGTATATTTCCTGATTTCTATTGCATTCTAAAGAATTATCTGTGTTTTTCTTTCTTTGGACAAAATAATTGTAAGCACTGTACATCAAAACCTGTGCATAACCGTGCAAAATTCCTTCAAGAAAAATATTATTAGTTTCAGTCATTTTTGCCTTCATCTTTTTATATATATCCAATGCCTCATCAAGAAATTCTTCATCAAGATGAAACACAGGATTAGTATAAATATACTGCTGTATGGAAAGGGCTGTGTTAATATGTTTCACCACATTGAAAAGCTCATCGGAAAAAGCAATTACAACCATACGCGTATCCGGCAATAAGCTGCAAAATTCACCAATATTCCCCTTAAAAACAACGATTGCATCACCTGCACGTGCTTCAAAATCTTCCAAATTGATTTTAACCTTCATCCCTCCCGAAAGTACAATCAGACCTATTGTAAAAGATAATTTCATGGGATAATTGGCAAAAGATAAACTATTGGCATTTTCTTCATCTGCTACATCATCAAGGTTATCAATGAGTATGATTTTATTATCAATATGAAGTGCACCAGGCTGTGCCGACAAATCACTTAAATCCAGATTCAAAAAAACATTTTCTCTTTTCATGGAATATCAAATTATACCTTTCGAGGAACAAATATATAAGAAACAACTAACTATTCATAGATTTTCAATCCTTTAGACCAATTTACCATCCTTATCGGTGATAGTATAATACAAATAAATACACAATTTTGCATCAACAGAATGCATATTATCACCTAAAATCTATTAAGCATGAAAATAAAAAATTTATTCTATCTGCCGACATTACTGCTATTTATGCTAAGTTCATGCAGTCGACCCAACCAATCTTCTTTACCTATTCATAGTGTACAAGTCGTGAATCCGGTACCCTCAAGTAATACCACTACCCAAAGATATTCAGGAATAATCCGCGAAGCGCACGAAATCAGTCTTGGGTTCAAAACTGCCGGACAAATAAAATGCATTTACGTAAAAGAAGGTGATCAGGTAAAAAAAGGCGAACTACTTGCCGAACTTGACAACGCAGATTATCTGCTTGGAGTAGAAGCCTTGCAGATACAATACGATCAACTGAAGAGTGAAGTGGCAAGAACAAGAAAGCTGTTTGATCAGAAAAGTGTCTCTGCCAATGATTATGAGAAAGCTTCTGCCGGACTGAAGCAGCTTGGGGTTCAACTGCAAGTGAACAAGAACAAGCTAAAGTATACCAAACTGTACTCACCGACAGACGGATATATTCAGTCGGTCAATTTTTCTCCAGCAGAAATGGTTGATGCGGGTACTGCAATATTCACGTTTTTGGATGTTTCGCATCTGGAAGTTAAAACAGATTTGCCGTCAAAAACATTGAAAGTTATTAATAATGCAGTAAGATACGAATGTATAATTCCATCTGAAAAAGAATCACAAGTATATCCTATGGATTTTGTAAGTCTATCGCCGAAAGCCGACGGAAATCAGCTATACCAGCTATGCCTAAAATTTAGAGAAAAACCGGAAAAAGAAATTACTCCAGGGATGAACGTTGAAGTATGTCTGACTATCAATAATGAAACAGACAGTATCGGTGGATTTGAAATACCTGCATGCGCAATCTTTAAAAGTAGTGGCAACTCGTGTGTATGGGTGTTGAAAGAAGATTCTACCATCGAAAAAAGGGTTATAACCATGGATGATCATTTTTCTGGAGAAAAAATCACAGTAATAAAAGGTCTGAATGGCACAGAAAAGATAGTACGTGCAGGAGTAAACTCACTTCAAGAGGGTGAAAAAGTAATAGTCATAAAACAACCGGAAAAAACAAATGTCGGAGGACTGATATGATAAGAATTACAAAATACTTCATGAAACGACCCATACAATTCTGGTCGTTTGTAACAGCTATAATAATAGCCGGAATATTTTCTTTCATCCAGATGCCCAAACTTGAGGATCCGGCAGTTTCCACCAAGCAAGCCATGGTGATAGTACCCTATCCGGGAGCAAGTGCGCATGAGACAGAGCTTAAAGTAGCGCTTATGATGGAGGAAGAATTACGTGCACTACCCAATGTAAACAAAATAAAGACTGAATGCAAAAACGGAATGGCTATGTTTACAGTGGAGTTCCAGATGACGGTTCTTACAAAAGATCTGGAACAACATTTCGATTTGCTGCGCCGTAAGGTAAACGATGCATCTGCCAGATTGCCGCAAGGATGTTACGATCCTATAGTCATAGATGACATGATGGACGTTTACGGCATCTTTTATGCATTTACTGCCGACGGATATGATTATCCAGAAATGTATCAATATGCCCGACTGATAAAGCGTGAACTTTCCGGTGTAAAAGGGGTCAAACGAGTAAACATTGCCGGCAACCGTGACGAAGTGATAAACATCACTCTGTCTAAAGAACAGATATCCAGAAATGGAATAATACCGGCACAAATTATGTCCACACTGCAAGGTGCTTGCAAAACTGTAAATGAAGGGAAGTATCAGAGCGGCAATGAACTCATTCCTATTTACGTAGATTCTGAGAGCAAGGACGAAAATGATATAAAAAGCCTTCTGATACAGACCGTCGACGGCAAGACTCTAAGACTGGGAGATATAGCCAAAATAGAAAAGACATACTCCCAACCTCAAAAAAACGGCTTCTTCGTCAACGGCAAGCCCGCACTTGCCATCTGTATAGCCATGGAATCGTCAGCAATAGTACCTGATGTGGGAAAAGCAGTAGACAAACGTCTTGAAGAAATCATGCAAAGCATTCCTACCGGAATGAGTACCGAAAAGATTTTTTTCCAGCCAGACAAGGTTGAGGATGCAATCTATTCATTCATGTGGAATCTGATTGAGTCCGTATTGATAGTAATACTCGTACTGATATTCACTATGGGGTTCCGAAGTGGACTGATTATCGGCTTCGGTCTGATTCTTACTGTAGCTGTTTCATTTCCGATTCTGTTAGTGTGCGGCACGACCTTGCAACGTATTTCGCTTGGAGCATTCATCGTAGCAATGGGTATGCTCGTAGACAATGCCGTGGTGATAATGGATGGTATTCTTATTGACAAGAAACGTGGGCTTCCCCCCAAAAAATACCTTTATAGAATAGGTCAGAACACAGCCATGCCTTTACTTGGTGCCACAATAATTGCAGCCTCTACATTCTTGTGTGTTTACCTTTCACCAGACTCGGCTGGTGAATATGCCGGCGATCTGTTTCTCGTCCTTTGTGTCAGTCTACTGGCAAGCTGGGTACTAGCCCTCGTTCAGGTACCGGTATGTGCCAGAACATGGTTACCCATCAGAGAACGTACCGCTGGCAATGACCAGGGAGCAGTCATGAATTCACCGATACACAAATTTATACGCAATACCATATCGAAACTGATAGGATATAAGAAAATAACCATCGGCATTGCATTCGCAATCCTTATTCTATGCATTGCCGGAATGGGAAAAGTAAAAAACTTGTTCTTTCCAGATTTCGACTATAAGCAATATGTGATAGAATGTTTTTTCCCTTCTACCACCAGTCCCGATGTAGTGCGCGACAACCTGCTGGACATGAGTAATCTGTTATCCCAACGTAAGGATATAGAAAGAATAGCTGTCAGTCAAGGAAGTGCCCCTGCACATTACTGTCTTGTCAGACCTATGACATCGGGAGGTGACTGTTACGGCGAATTGATTATTGACTGTAAGGACTACAAAACAGTAGTGAAACAGATACCCGAAGTAAGACGTATGCTAAGAGAGAAATATCCTGACGCATACATTCGTTGCAGAAAATACAATTTTTCCATTTCCACATCGCATACGGTAGAAGTGGAATTTGCAGGTCCGGATCCGGCTGTATTAAAAGAATTGAGCAACAAAGCTGAGGACATAATGAGAAGATGCAAATATGTCGATCCATATTCTGTACAGAACAACTGGAAGCCATACTCAAAATCGTATGTAGTAAAATATTTACAGCAAGATGCACTGCGTTCGGGAATAGGCAGAAGTGACATAGGCAATGCGCTGATGGCTGCAACCGACGGTATGCCGGTAGGAATGATCACCAACCAGGATAAGACTATCGTAGTAAACATGCTCGTGCGCAACGAAGACGGAAGCCGCATAAGCGACTTGAACGACATACCCGTGTGGAGCATGATGAATCTGCATCTTTCGAACGACGAATTTAACTCTGCTATCTCAGGTGGAAAAGGCATGAGCGAACTTCAAGACAAGATCTTCCGCTCCACACCGCTCAGCCGCGTAACAAAAGGAATCACTATGGAATGGGATGAAGATGTTGTCATGCGCCTGAACGGACAAAGGGCGATTGAAGCTGAATGCGATCCTAACTCAGAAATAGACGAGGCAACTCCGGCAAAAGTAGTGGAATCGATAAAGAAAGATGTCGAAGCCATTGAACTGCCGGCAGGATATAGCATGAGATGGGTGGGCGAAGGAGAGTTACAAAAAGATGCCATTGCTAACCTTATGAAATATGTACCGCTGACGATCTTCATAATCCTTGCCATCCTTCTGCTATTGTTCAACAGCTGGAAGAAGGTTTTCCTTATTCTGATATGTTTCCCGTTTGTATTCTGCGGAATCGTTCCGTCATTATTGATCACAAACCAGCCAATGACATTCATGGCTATAATCGGTATGATGGGACTGATAGGCATGATGGTGAAAAATGCAATTGTACTGGTGGACGAAATAAACAGGTTACAAACGGAAGAAAAGAAATCTCCGTACACCGCCGTAGTGGAAGCCACCGTGTCAAGGGTAAGACCTGTACTGATGGCATCTCTCACGACGATAGTAGGCATGCTGCCGCTCGTTACAGACCCGATGTACAATTCCATGGCGATTACCATCATGGGAGGACTGGCAGTAGGAACCCTCATAACACTGATATTACTGCCTATTTTCTATACGGTACTTTTCAATATCAAAAAAATATAGATAATGTAGTGCTCACCTTCTAATAATAAATAAAAAGATATGAGAGATAAATTTTTTCAACTATTATTGACAGCAACTATAATATTTACGCAACAGGGTAATCTCAAAGCCCAGGAAGCGCTCAAACTAAGTCTGACTTCATGCCGGGAAATGGCTTTATCACAAAGTGAATCTCTGCAGCAGGCCGAATACAAATATCAGCAGTCGCGTCTTGATAAACAAATAGCAAGTAGTGCATTCCTTCCCAAATTCGAGGCCTCGGCTACCGGAACATACGTTTTTCCAGATATAGACATGATGGGTATGGAATTGAGAATGCGTGGTACATATATGGCAGGAATAACGCTTACGCAACCACTATACACAGGAGGGAAGATCATGACAGGAAAGAAACTGTCTAAGCTGGGAGAATCTATAGCAGCCGAACAGAAAAGGATGACAATGATGGATGTCTTGGTAGAAACCGACAATGCATACTGGACATTAATAGCTGTCAGACAAAAAGTCGCCATGCTGGAAAGCTACAAAGAACAGATGGACTCACTGTTTGCTCAAGTGAAAACTGCCGTCGAAGCCGGACTTGGCACAGAAAATGAACTGCTGCGGGTTGAGGCAAGCAGAAGTGACATCTTATACCAGATGCAAAAAGCAAAAAACGGAGAGGACTTATGTCGCATGTCTCTATGCAGAATTACCGGCCTCGATTCAAGTACAGAACTTGAACTAACAGACACAACGATATACGTTAAGGAACCCGGACTACTGACAGCCGACATTAACGAACGCCCGGAATTTAACCTGTTAAAACATCAAGTAAACGTCACACAACAACAAATACAGATGTCACGGGCAGACATGTTGCCGACGATAGGACTCGTAGCAGGGTATACTTATTACGGCAATATCAAACTGAACAGCCTGGTCGATGCAGGAAACGGAACGATGATGCCGTATTCACAGGAATTTCGAGATGGATTAGGAGCTGTAATGCTGTCTGTAAAAATTCCCATATTCGAATGGGGAGCCAATCTGAAGAAAGTAAAAAAAGCAAAACTTGATTTCAAGAATGCAGAATTGGAATTAAGCAGGAATTCACGGCTGATGAATCTGGAAGCACAAAGTGCCTTAAAGAATATTTACGATGGCTACCAACTAATCCAGACTGCCGAGATCGGACTAAAACAGGCGGAAGAAAATTTGAGAGTTACCAATAACAAATACAATGTTTCGATGGCACTGCTTACCGACCTGCTCGATGCACAATCACAATGGAAACAAGCCAAAAGCAATCTTATCGAAGCACAAACGCAGTATAAAATTTATGAAACAAACTATTTGAGGGCTATCGGGAAACTCGATCCGACATCTTCTCCCAATGCCTTACAATAAATAGAACAATAATTTATTTTTGACGGAATAATATATGGTATTACGAAATCTTTTGTTAGAGTAACTCTCCTTTTCAGATTCTTTTCTTTGAAAGCGTTACGTCCCTGCCCTTTCCGGTTTACTTTATTCCATCGTCAGACGGACTACCTCACAATTATTCATGTGCGGCACAGTAGTAAGCTGGTCGACAGGTATGCCTGACAGCCGGGCCCGCAGCGAACGGTTTATCAGGCCGTGTGCTACCACCAAGATGCATTTTTCTTCGTAGTGCTGCCGGATATATTCCAGACACTTGCCCGCACGTTCGTAAAGCATTTCACGTGTTTCGGCATCGGCAGGCAAATGCGTCCGGTCTACCGAATCCAGCGGAAGTCCGGTCCAGCTTCCCCAGTCAATTTCACGCAACAAAGGCGTTGTCTGCCACGGCAGGTTTCTGTCGCCTACAGCCAGACGAACCGTATCGACCACCCGCTGCAAATCGCTGCTGAGGACAGCATCCAGTGGAATATCCCGCAGCCGATTACCCAATTCTACCGCCTGCTGCTTTCCCTCTTCCGTCAGATGTCCCGGCAGGTGTCCCTGAAAAATGCGACTGATATTTTCTTCCGTCTGCCCGTGGCGGGCTAAGTATATCGTAATCATAAAAGCACAGTATTAAAATCACCTAAAACTACACGGAGTTGACGCACGATGCAGTCTGCCTGCATGCCTGCGCCAACTCCGTATCTTATTATCATCGTTCCGATTAATCTTCCATCAGCTTGCGGTAACGGACGCGCTTCGGCTCTACGTTACCCATACGCTTCATCTTGTTTTCCTCGTATTCTGTATACGAACCTTCGAAGAAGAACACTTCGCTGTTTCCTTCGAATGCAAGGATGTGTGTACAGATACGGTCGAGGAACCAACGGTCGTGACTGATGATTACCGCACATCCGGCAAAGTCTTCCAGACCTTCTTCGAGCGCACGCAGCGTATTCACGTCGATATCGTTGGTAGGCTCGTCCAGCAACAGCACGTTGCCTTCTTCCTTCAGCGCCATGGCAAGATGCAAGCGGTTACGTTCACCACCCGAAAGCATGCCACACAACTTTTCCTGATCGGAACCCGAGAAGTTGAAACGGCTCAGATAAGCACGGGCATTTACGTCGCGGTTTCCCATACGCAGCAAATCATTTCCGCCGCTGATGACCTGATATACCGTTTTATTCGGGTCAATATCCTTGTGCTGCTGGTCTACGTAAGCCACCTTCACTGTTTCTCCAACTTCAAACTCTCCTCTGTCCGGTTTTTCCAGTCCCATAATCAGGCGGAACAAAGTAGTCTTACCGGCACCGTTCGGACCAATCACGCCCACGATACCGTTAGGCGGCAGCATAAAGTTCAAGTCGTCGAACAGCAGTTTGTCGCCATACGCCTTTGCCACATGCTTTGCTTCGATAACCTTGTTTCCCAGACGCGGACCGTTCGGAATGAAGATTTCCAGTTTCTCTTCCTTTTCCTTCACATCCTCGTTCAGCAACTTATCGTAAGAGTTCAGACGAGCCTTACCCTTTGCCTGACGTGCCTTCGGTGCCATACGTACCCATTCCAACTCACGCTCCAGGGTTTTACGACGCTTGCTGGCAGTCTTTTCTTCCATTTCCATACGCTTGGTCTTCTGCTCCAGCCAGCTTGAGTAATTTCCCTTCCATGGAATACCCTCGCCACGATCCAGTTCCAGAATCCATCCTGCCACATGGTCGAGGAAGTAACGGTCGTGTGTTACAGCGATGACTGTACCCTCGTACTGCTGCAAGTGCTGTTCCAGCCAGTCGATGCTCTCGGCATCCAGGTGGTTGGTCGGCTCATCGAGCAACAAGATGTCCGGTTTCTGCAACAACAGACGGCAGAGAGCCACACGACGACGCTCACCTCCCGACAGATTCTTCACCGGCTGGTCTTCGGGCGGACAGCGCAACGCATCCATCGCACGCTCCAACTTACTGTCAAGGTTCCACGCATCGGTTGCATCAATGATATCCTGCAATTCTGCCTGACGGGCAAACAAGGCATCCATTTTTTCCGGATCCTCGTAATACTCCGGCAAGCCGAACTTATTGTTTATTTCTTCGTATTCGGCAAGCGTATCGACTACACTCTGTACGCCTTCCATCACTACTTCCTTTACGGTTTTGGTATCGTCAAGATGAGGTTCCTGAGCCAGATAACCGACGGAATATCCCGGAGAGAATACCACCTCTCCCTGATAGTTTTTATCCAGACCGGCTATAATCTTCATCAGGGTAGACTTACCCGACCCGTTCAAACCGATAATACCGATCTTCGCTCCGTAGAAAAAAGATAGGTAGATGTCTTTCAAGACTTGCTTATTGTTCTGGAATGATTTGCTCACTCCGACCATGGAAAAGATAATCTTTTTATCGTCTGCCATACTCTTTTATTGTTATTTTGATTGATAATGTTTTACAAAATAGCGATGGATGTATAACTGATAAAACAGGAATCCGACTATACAAACACCTAAAGCTATCCGATACGGACTTACGCCTTCTATCTGACAAGCATATTGTGAAATCCATATTCCAAGCATGATACCTGCCTCCCACAACAGTTGGTATGTATGATAACCGGTACCCCGTTCGCAATGCAAAGGCAACAAGATCATCATCCGCAGGAACTGTCCGATAGAGAAGCCCAATCCCAGTCCTAACAGCAGTCCGGCCTCGTAAAGACTTTTACCCATATCCGAGCTACAGAGCACCGCCAGACCCACTCCTGTAAGCAACAGTCCGATCAGAACCTGTATCCGTCCGTTCATCGGGTTGGTAAAGACCTGCCTGATAAGTAAATATATCAGAAATCCACCTCCTATGCAAAGATAGAAAAAAGCATCGGAAATCCTAATGAAAAGTATACCCAAAACGACGGGAACTGCCATCATATTTATTCCCGGAAGCAATGTCCGGAAAAGAATAAACCTGTCGAACGAACACAGCGGCAGGTCGAGAGGTGCGCGGAAACAAACATTCACCATCGAAACCAGTACGATGGAAACCGCACACAGAAAAGCCGAAACATACAGCAAAGAGGTAAAGCTCAGATAACCATCTCCCTCTATTCCAACAATCATTCCCACCAGCAAACCGATGATGGACGACCAAGTAAATACCCGGTTGGCCTCATTACGTTTGTTGCTGGGTGTCACATCAATGGCGAGCGTACTGCCCGTAGCCATCAAGACAATGCCAAACAACGCTCCCTGCAAGATACGCAGTGCCACTACCATCCCTACCGAAGTAACGTAAGGATACAGCAGTCCTACCAATGCCAGCAACGCCATACTCCGGGTGCACACATTCTTCCGGCTAAACGTATCGACCAAGTAATTATTGAAAGCCCCGGGAAGGAACAGAGCAATTCCGAATATAGCCGTTACTCCCGCAGCCTGTAACCCAGTACAGTTCCAGGCTTGAATCATCCACTGATGAATCAGAGGGAATAACATGTAAACCGCTATATAGAGTAATATGTTTGCTGCAATCAATAAAGAAAAATTTCTATTCCACAGCATATTGATGTAATAACGGTAAAAATAACAATCAATATTGTTCGGCTTCGTTCGGGAAATCACACGATTTCACGTCAGCCACATAGCGACCGATAGCATCGGTCATCACCGTATGCAAGTCGGCATAACGGCGCAAGAAACGCGGACTGAAGCCTTTGGTCATACCCAGCATGTCGGCAACGACCAGTACTTGTCCGTCTACTGCTCCACCAGCACCGATACCAATCACCGGAATGGTCAGTTCGGAAGCTACACGTGCTGCCAGGTCGGCAGGAATTTTTTCCAGAACCAGTCCGAAACAACCGGCTTCTTCCAGCAAATGAGCGTCACGAACCAGCTTTTCGGCCTCGGCATCCCCTTTGGCACGTACGCCATAAGTACCATATTTATTGATAGACTGAGGCATCAGTCCCAGATGTCCCATCACCGGCATGCCTGCACCGATTATTTTACGGATGGTGTCGATGACTTCTTCTCCGCCTTCCAGCTTCAGCGCATCCGCTCCCGTTTCCTTCATGATGCGGATAGCATTACGCACTCCGTCGAAAGGATCGGCCTGATACGATCCGAAAGGCATGTCGACTACAACAAGCGCACGTTTCACGCCACGCATAACCGACTTGCCGTGATATATCATCTGATCTATTGTTATAGGCAATGTAGTTACATTACCCGCCATCACATTCGAAGCAGAATCACCTACCAAAATTACATCCACTCCTGCCCCGTCTACAATCTGGGCAATCGTATAATCATAAGAGGTCAACATGGAAATCTTTTCACCTCTTTCTTTCATCTCAATCAAACGGTGAGTTGTCACTTTACGTGTATCACCTGAAAGATATCCAGCCATAAAATTTCTCCTAATTTAATAAAATCGCGGCAAATGTAGCTCTTTCTGACGAGTTAAGCAAGCAGGGCTTTCATCTTTTCGAAAGAGAAGGCTGTAAAATCGGGTATCACCAGTTTGCATTTATCGGCTATTGCTTCCTTCGGATTGGTGGTACACAAGCCCACTACAGCCATACCTGCCGCATTACCTGCTTCCAGTCCGTGAAACGAATCCTCGAATACCACACAGTTCTGTGGAACGGTACCAAACACTTCGGCACCCAGCAGGAAACAGTCGGGAGCCGGTTTCGAACGGGTAAACATTTCGGCAGTCAGAATCCGGTCGACCAGTTCCTTCAGTTCGGGATGTGCCTTATACACATTGGCCATCTTCAGATCGTTCGAACTGGTGACAATAGCCATTTTCACTCCGTGTGCACGCAAGTCTTTCATGAAATCTACTACCCCGGGAATGTATTCATACGCCATATCTTTCTCAAACTGGTTCAAACGTGCTGTAATATCTTGCTGTTCTTTCTCCATACCCGCAAAATACTTCGCATAAATATTAACAAGCGTCTGTCCCTTAATGATACGTCCGAACTCTTCTATCTGTGGAAAATACTGTTTCCCTATCTTATTCCAGAACAAGCTGTATTGTGTTTCCGTATCCATTACCACTCCGTCGAAGTCGAACAGAGCAGCTATACATTTCGTATTATCCATTCTTTTTACCATTTAGTTGATTTAACGGTGCAAAGTTCTGAAATATCGCGTCATATTCCTAACTTTGAACGGATAATTTTAACCAAAGCACAAAATGGACAGAAACAATCCCCATGTTTTAGGAAGTGCGCCTATAGGCAAACTGCTTTTACAGTACTCCATTCCTGCCATTATCGGCATGACGCTGACTTCTCTATACAACATCATCGACAGTATCTTCATCGGACACGGCGTAGGGGCGCTGGCCATCTCCGGTCTTGCCATTACCTTCCCGCTGATGAATCTGCTGGTGGCATTCTGTACGCTGGTAGGTGTGGGTGGTGCTACGATTTCTTCCATCCGTCTGGGACAAAAGGATATAAGAGGTGCCGAGAATATTCTGGGAAACGTCACCATTCTCTGCATCATCAACGCCGTATTTTACGGAGGCATCACGCTGATATTCCTGGATGAGATACTTTATTTCTTCGGAGCAAGTGACAGTACCTTGCCTTATGCACGCGATTTCATGCAGGTCATTTTGTTAGGAAGCCCCATTTCGTATGTCATGATCGGTCTGAACAACATCATGCGTGCCACGGGATATCCCAAAAAGGCGATGCTTTCGTCCATGCTGACGGTAGGCTGCAACGTGATTTTAGCACCTATTTGTATTTTCGTGCTGGAATGGGGTATCAGAGGAGCCGCCCTTTCCACCGTATTGTCGCAGTTTGTGGGCATGATCTGGGTATTATATCATTTCTACAACAAGAAAAGTTACATACGCTTCAAGCGTCCCAGTTTTAAACTCCGGAAAAAGATCATTCTGAACATCTTCGGCGTAGGCATGTCGCCCTTCGTGATGAATGTATGTGCCTGCTGCATCGTGATTTTCATCAATAACCGACTGCTGACCTACGGGGGCGACTTGTCTATCGGGGCATTTGGCATTCTCAACCGAATCCAGATGTTGTTTGTGATGATTGTAATGGGGATTACCATGGGCATGCAGCCGATTTCCGGCTACAACTACGGAGCTCAGCATTACGACCGTGTCAAACGGACACTCCGGCTGGGCATTATCGCAGGATGCAGTGTCACGACCGTCGGATTTCTGGTCAGCGAACTATTCCCGAGTGTCTTTGTGGGTATGTTCACCACCAACCATGAGCTGACCGAACAGGCTACACTGGCTCTACGTATCGGTGTTCTGGCATTTCCTGTTATCGGGGCACAAATCATCATTACCCAGTTTTTCCAGTCCATCGGTAAAGTCCGCATCTCCATCCTGCTCTCCCTTTCCCGGCAACTGGTCTTTCTGCTACCCGGACTGGCTTTGCTTCCACCGCATTTCGGCGTAGAAGGAGTCTGGTTCAGCATGCCGCTATCGGATACGCTGGCTTTCATCATGGCAGTCGTCATGTTGATTTATCATTTCCGCAAACTGAAACCTGCCCAGCCGGCACAAGCCTCATATTAATAATTACAACATAAAAAAATCTCCTGCTTCAGCCTTCGTCTATAGACACGGCTAAAAGCAGGAGATTTTTTACTTCAGCAGTTTCTTATCCTGAACCTCTCTTGTTTTATAAAAGTTACTGGAAAAGTTCTTTCAATTTCGTAGCCAAGGCCTCACCACGCAGGTTCTCGCCCACCATGACTCCATCTGCCGTTATCAGATACATGGTCGGTACGAACTTCACCTTGTAGAGTGCAGCCACTCCCGTTTCATCCAGGAAGTTCGGCCAAGTCAATCCTTCTTCCTTCAAGGCTTTCTCCCAATCGGCTTTCTTCTGATCGATGGAAATGCTCACAATCTCAAAACCTTTTCCGCTATACTGAGCATACAGTTTCTTCAGGTTCGGTATTTCTTTCCGGCACGGATTGCACCAGGAAGCCCAGAAGTCAATCAGTACATATTTCTTTCCCTGACGCAACTCTGAAAGAGATACTTCCTTTCCCGTTTTATCCTTTACCTTGAAATCGGGTACCACCGTACCTTCCTTTCCTTCCGGATAAAGTTCCTCTTTCACCTTCTGTCCGTAATAAGACTGCTGGGCTGCGGGAGAAAGTGCTTCATACCAAGGTTTCATGTCCTCGCTCAGATAACTGGTAAACGAAATCATCATCAGCGGTCCCCAGAAAGAATCTTTATTTGTCATGACCACCTGACGATACAGAGAATCGACGGTACCGAAAAAGGCCTTATCGGCTGCGGCTCTGGCTTTTCCGTCCTCACTCTGTCGTAACGCCTGAATCTTAGCCTGGTCTTTTGCCAGATAAGCAGCCTGCATAAGACTGTCAAAAGCAGCAAACTTACGAGCATTGAGTGCATACAGCGAATCCATATACGTCCGTGCAGACAGCAACGAATCATAACGGGCACTCAGTGGGGAACCCTTTACCGACAAAGACGACAGATTGTAAGACACTCCTCCATCGGCTTCCTTCTTAGCCACCAGTTTTCCCGTAACTTCCATCTGCGTATTTTCCAGCATAAGATTACGCGAGCCATACGCATCTTTCACCAACAGATGGAAGGCTCTCGGTTCTTCCATTTTTCCCGTAAACACAAACTGTCCGTTGACCACCGTCGTATCGGCAAAAGGCAGTTCACTGTCGTGGCTTACCGGCACCAGCTGGACATGTGTGCCGTCGGGCAAGCCTTCAATATGACCTTTCAACACATAGCCATCTACTACAGGCTGACTGGTACACGCCATCGCCATCAACCCCATAATGGCCATACAAGAGAAATTCTTCATTTTCATAAATTCGATTTTATTTAGTTACATTTTGTTCGATTGTTCCGTTTCCGGGATTATTGAGTGCCCCAGCCGGGAAAGGCATGGTCCACAAATGAGATGTCGGAGCCAACGTATACTCCTTTCCGTCGTAAGTCTTGGTCAGCGTACGGGCATACGTACCTTCCAGATTATAACGCCGGGCATCCGCAAATGGCACGATAGAGAAAATCAGTTCATTGTCCTTGGTACGGCGAATCTGCGACAGTGCCTCTTCCAGTGTGGACGCTACTGCCGGACGATAAACCTCGGGACGGATGCGGGTAACCCGCACGGCATTCAGCGTATTCATCGCTTCAGAATAATCATTGTTCTGTGCCAGTCGAGCCTGACACTCTGCCTTGATGAGATACGCCTCACAAGTAGTCAGTCCCCCGTGATTGAAGTACCCCGACTCCAAAGCCTTGTAATAGGTGTCATTATTGTCTACTTTCAATTTCCAGCGTGAAAGGAAACGGGCATCCCCTTCCTCGAAACGTGCGGCTCTTTCCACCGGAATGTTTTTTTCGTAACTGTCGTAAACCGATTGTTCTCCAAAACGCAGATAATAATTTTCTACATAATCATATTGCATAGGAGTGGCAATCTTATCATAGTTGTCCGGATCATCGATGGCGGCCTTATGTTCTTCATAGAATGCATTCCAGTCATAAAGCTGGTCATTCTGTTTCAAAGCCAGGTCAGCATAACTCAAAGCTTCAGTATAGTTCTGCATCTGCAAGTACACACGGGCCAGCAATGCATAGGCAGCTCCCAGATTCGGATGAATGGCTGTCATAGACTGTGCAGGCAATCCCATCTCAATGGCTTCCTTTACATCCTGAATGATAAAATCATACATATCCTGAATGGAAACCTGCGTGTAAGGAGCATCAATCTCCGCACTCGTAATGAGGGGTACACTGCGCTTTTGGGTAGCCGTTGCCGCATCATACGTATCGGCGTAATAATTGACCAGCACATCATAGCAAAGCGCACGTATCACCTTGGCATACGCTATCACTTCGTTCCGTTCGGCATCTGTCGCCTCCGTCGCCGTAGGCACATTCTCAACAATCAGATTACAGCTGGAAATGGCTCCATAAAGCACGTAGTAAGTTCCTTCGTCGGAATTATTCAGCACAATACGGTCGGCCGATTCGTCCCACATGTAGTTGGCACGGCTCAAGCTCGGCGTTTTCACCTGCGAATTGGTCAGATATACATCATTCAACAGATACAAGGCATTGGTCACAGGAGTTCGGCCGATGGTATACTCATCGCGCAGCAGGGCCTCAAAATCGGCCAGCGTAGTAGGAATCTTGTTCCCCTTCGGCGCTATATTCAAATAATCATTGCATGAGCTGAGCAAAAAGCAAACCAGCGCAGCCCCAAAATATAATATCTTATTCATACGTTTCATACTATAAAAATCGAGGTTAGAAATTCAGGTAAACACCACACAGGTAGTTAGGTTTGGCATAGCCACCCAGCAAATATTTTGCATTGCTGCTCTTGGCCACCATAAACACGTTTTCCATACCCAGCATAATACGCGCGTTCTTCACATACAGTTTGTGGCATACGCTGGCTGGGATACGATATGTCAGCGACAAGTTTCTCAGTCTCCAGTTGGTAGCATCCAGCACATTGATGGACGAATAGGCATACATGCTCTCGTAGTTATAGTTATACAGTTCACTCTCCGTCGAAATGTAACGCGGCACATCCGTATAAGCTTCATCTCCCGGTTCCTTCCAGCGATTTTCAATGTCCTTACTTACAGGACTCATTCCAGAACCGATGAACGCCACATTGGTATTCCGCATCTTGTGTCCGCCTTCAAACAAGAACTGAGCAGCCAGTTCCCAGTTTTTCCAGCGTAAGTTCGTATTAATAGAACCGTTGTAAACCGGCACGGTAGTTCCCAGATACACCAGATCTTCTATTTCGGGAGGAGTCATATCGGTGTACAGATTTCCCTTTGCATCGTACACCTGCGGAGTACCCGTCGCGCTCAGTCCGGCCCATTGATATCCGTAAATAGCGTTATAAGGATTTCCTACACGGGGATAAGCTGTCGGATAATCAATTACCAGATATGAGACCGGAGCCTCAACGTTGATATAAGTCACCTTATTTTTGTTGTATCCCAACACTCCACCGACGTTCCATGACCAGTCATTGTTCTTGATCACATCGGCCGACAAAGTCAATTCGAAACCTCGGTTCGTCATTTTTCCGTTGTTGATGGAATAGGTACTGTACCCCCATCCTTCCGTAGGTACTCCGTTGGTATTGGCCAGCAAATCCGTACCCAGCTTGTTGTAATATTCAATTGAACCATTCAACCGGTTACCCAGCAAGGCAAAATCCACACCGATATTCAGTGTCGTAGTCTTTTCCCAGCGCAAGTTCGGATTCGGGCGACTGGAGATTGTTCCCTGAATACCTCCCACCTGATTATTGGTATTATAATAAGCAATCATGTAAGGAGCCGAATCCTTGGCAATATTACCTCCGATACCGTAACTTGCACGCAACTTCAGCATATTCACCCACGGCACCTGGAAAAACTTTTCCTCGCTGATGTTCCATCCGGCACCTACCGACCAGATAGGACGCTTCTGATACTTAGAACCCGTAGAGAACAAATTGGTCTTATCCCAACGGATGCTTCCGCTCACCATGTATTTTCCATCGTAGGTATAAGCTGCATTGCTATACACAGATACGTAACGGTTTACCAGCTCACGGATGTAGGACATATCCTGCTGTCCAAAAGAACCGTATCCCCATTGACCACGGAAACCGCTCAACTGTCCGGCATTAACTAAACTGTAGGTCAGCAATTGAGGATCGTAATTATATAACGTACGATCATTGTAATCCAATTTATTTTCCCGGGTTTCCGTACCCAGAATCATGGTTACATCGTGTACCTCGGCAAACGTCTTGTTGAAGTCCAGCTGCTGACGGAAATCATAAGCATGTGTCGTATTGGAAGAAGTAAAGAAAATGTTTCCATACGGCAGGGCAAATGTCGATGTACCGTCGTTGTTGGAAGTAGAGAACGTGTTAACCTTGTTGCGTACCTCGTATGAATCCTTGCTTTTCAACTGTTCGGTCTTATATTCTGCATACTCGTACTGGAAAGAAGCCGTATACTTCAGCCAGTCGGTAAACTTGAACGACAAACGGGCAAACGTACGGTTGCTGAAATCCTGATTCTTGGTCTGGTTCATTTTGATTTCATCCAGCGGCGTAATATCCAGATTATACAATCCGTTATTATGCAGCAGATTCAAATCGTACAAACTATAACGGTCTGCTTCTGTATTCGTGTAATTCGTACCGTCACTGTTTACCAGACCATCGTAAGGCATATAAGTATATCCCGGTGAGAAAAGACTATAAGACTGCGTAGTACCCTTGCCATAATTCAGATACGTACCCACATCCAACGTCAGCCAGGAAGTCAGCTTCGTAGAGTTCTGCAAATTGATACCGATGGTTCTGTTCTCGGAATATTTATCCTCCAACTGATTGTTGCGATAAGAAACAGAAGCATTGAAAGTATTCTTTTCCGTACCTTTTCCGATATTCAGGTTATACTGCTGAGAAAAAGGATTACGTTTGCCGTACTTCTCGATGTCCCGATAATAGCGATACCCCTGCGAAGCCAGTCCAGCCAGATTACTTTCCATCTGATCCTTGGAAATATGTCCGGCATAATAATTCAGAATATTCCGTATGCCGAGTGTAGGATAAGACATATTGTCGAGCACCGTCTGCGCATAACTTTGCGCATCGGTTCCGCTCAGATGAGGATTCTGGGCTGCCCATTCCCGTTCCAATTCCACCATGGTAGTCGAACTGGCCAGGTATTTGTCGGCATACGTATCGTAAGGCTGCACGGTCAGCGTAGCAGAGAAAGACACGTTCAGCTCGTCCTTCTTGGCCCGTTTGGTCGTAATCACCACCACGCCGTTTGCTGCACGAGCTCCATAAATGGAAGTAGCAGCCGCATCTTTCAAGACCGTAATGCTTTCAATATCTTCCATATTCAGGTCGGGCACACTTTCCACCCAGTTCCCGTATCCGTCGTTCGTCGTCTTTTCCACCGGAAATCCGTCAATGACATACAGCGGAGTTGTCAATCCGTTCATAGAAGTCACTCCTCGAATTTTTCCGTCACTGTATCCGGCTACACGTCCCTCCAGCATGGAACTCATATCGTTCAAACGCTGCGTTTCCAATTTCTTGGCATCCACCTTCGAAAATGCTCCTGTAGCACGTTCCCTGGAAATGGTCTGATAACCGGTCACCACTACTTCGTCAAGCAATTCGGTAGAAGGCTGAAGAACAATGTAATAATCCTGAGCCGAAGTCAACTTGATTCGCTGAGACTTATATCCCAGATAAGAAGCCTCTATTTCCTTTGTTTCATCCGGAAGAGTCAGAGTGAAATGTCCCTGCATATCCGTTATAACAGCTACAACCGAACCACCGGAATTTTCATTCACCTGCTTGACATGTGCCGCAGGAAGCGGTTCCTTGTTTTCATCTACTACAATGCCATGAATAGTACGTTCACCCCTCGCATAAGCCGAAGCCGAAGATAATATCCACATAGCACACAATAGCAGAAAGCCCATTTTGAGCCGAATGTCGTGCAATACGTTTTTTTCCATACTATATCTTTTTTAGAGGTTTATAGACTGAGTTTCCATACACTTTTACAATTCTCTCATTGCAAAAATGTAAAAAAAAGATATAATATTGACAAGAAGCACGCATCCAAATTCGACAATTGTCGCATGAGGATAACATTTTGATACAAAAAGAATCTTTCAGGTATTATTATGCATAGACATTACCTTATTACGATACTGCTTAGGAGGAATGCCTACCGTATTCTGGAATATCTTATAGAACGTGCTCATGGAACTAAAACCGACTTCGGCAGCCACAGCCTTGAGCGGAATGTCATTCTTCGGGTCACTCAACAGACGAATGGCTTCATTAATCCGGTAATTATTGATATACTGAGTAAAATTCTGCTGAGTCTGTTCGTTGATGACCTGCGACAGATAAGTCCGGTTCGTCCCCAACAAATCGGCCACCCGCTCCTTTGTCAGCAGGTTCTCCTTGTAAACCTCCTCTTCCTGCATCAGTCTTTCCAGACGCTGGAACAAAGACATTTTCTTCTCGCTCGTCAAGGAAGAAGCCGCATACTTCTCACTTGCCGAAGGAGGTAATGCGGAAGCTGTTTCCTCCTGTTGTTTTCGAAGAGAAGAAATGACATCCTTCAACTGCTGTTCTTTGCGAATGGACTCCTGATACTGACGGACAATGTTGGTGTACAACTGATTCTGTCTCTTATACCGATACCATAAAGCGAAAATCACCAGCAAAACAATAATCAGAATGCCAATGAGAGCCTGCTCTTTTTTCTCCTTTTGTAGCAACACCAACTTGTTCTTTCGGATTTCATTTGCCTGATGTTCCGTATCGTACTTAATACGCAGTTCGCTCAGAACCTTCTCTTTATCCGTATTGAAAATGCTGTCGGTTTCCTGCTGAAGCTTGCGCTGCCAGGACAATGCCTCGACATATTTTCCCATATTTTCGTAACAGACAGACAACGTATTGATGACCTTGTTCCGATAAATCTCGCAATTTTCTGTCTTGGTAAGCGACAGAGCCTGAAACAATAAATCGATGGCCTGCTGGTTTTTCCCTTTTTCTGCCAAAGCGATGGCGTATTCATTCAGCAGCAATACCTTATACGAGGTCTGATTTTTGTCATTCAACGCCAGACCTTCCTTATAATATTCGATGGCTTGCTGCCGGTTGCCTTTGGCAAACTCAATCATTCCATAGATGGCATACACATTTCCCTGATTGTAATACTCATTCTGTTTCATGATGAACTCCGCTTCCTTGATATACGGTAAAGCCTTGTCGTAGTCATGAAGCAGATAGTACATATACGATGTATTTAATGCCCCAATAAAAATAAGATAAGCCGAATTTAAATCATGCCCCATCTCATAAACCTGCAAAGAGTAATCAAGCCCCGCCGGATCTTCCTTCAAAAAATAGATACTGGAAATATTCCCAAGCAAGAGAGCTTCCAGTTCTTTATACTGACACCGGTGCGCCGCTTCTATTCCTTCGAAAAAGTAATGCAGGGCAGAATAATAGTCCTTATGAATATTGCTGGCATACAGTCCCATCCCGTTATACACAGAACACAAGGCAGAATCATTTTTCTCGCTTTCTCCTATCAGCATGGCCTGCCCCAGGTGATTGATAGCCGTACTATCCCCCAACATGAGATACGCCTGTCCCAGTGCGATATGCGCATACAGGGCACTGAACTTGTAGTCTCTCTTCTCATATCCCAGCTTGAAAAGCTTCTCTCCGTATTCTATAGCCTTCTGGTAATCCGCCTTATGCAAGTAAAGGAAACACAGTTCCTTCAAGGCATGCACATCTTCAGGATGACGCTTCAAAATCTTTTCCTGCTGCTGAATAGCAGGAAAAATGGTTTCTTGCGCAACAATCTGAACTGACACCCAAATGCACAAGAAAACAATTATGATATGCCTAGCTTCGAATCTCATCCGGTACTCTCTAAATTCAATATGACATTTTCTCAAATTTCCTAACGGCTTTTCTCACATTTTGATGCCATCTAAATCAATCAAAAGTCTTTTTGCTAACTTTAGCCGTTATTCTATGCCATGCAAACTTACGGAAAATCTATGGAAAAACCTCCAAAATTCGGCAGATTAACGCAATGTAATCTGTGAATTAAGTAGTTAGGAGAAAATCGCGGAAGTTGGATAGAGGGCTGAATAGCGTTTCAAAGCGGATTGGAGAAAGAGAACGGTTTCCTAATCGTTACCCGTCAGAAATGCAGATTTAACAGTCACCGTTCCGTTTGCGCCGCTCTGCTTAGGTTTGCTTGTCAAGGTTTAACTCGTTGATTTATAGTTTTGCAACCAAAAAAGAACGAGTATGACAAGGAGCACATTTCGCGTGCTGTTCTATGCGAACGGCAGCAAGGAGAAGAATGGAACTATCCCCATCATGGGACGGGTTACAATCAACGGAACGGTGGCGCAGTTCAGTTGCAAGCGGAGCATCTCAAAAGAACTTTGGGATGCAAAGGGCAACCGTGCCAAAGGCAAGAGTTTGGAGGCAAGGGAAACGAACCTTGCGCTTGACAACATCAAGGCGCAAATCATCAAGCACTACCAGCGCATATCCGACCGTGAGGCGTTTGTGACGGCAGAGATGGTACGCAACGCCTATCAGGGCATAGGCGGCGAGTATGAAACGCTGCTCAAAGCCTTCGACCGTGAGAACGAGGTGTTCAAGAAGCGTATCGGCAAGGACAGGAAACTGGCGACTTACCAGTCAAGGGTAGTGGCAAGGAACTATGTGGCGGCGTTCATCAAGTCGTTCTACAAGCGCAGCGACATGTCGATGCTGGAGCTTACGCCCGACTTCATCAAGGAGTTTGCGGTCTATCTCTCCACGGAAGCGGGATTGCGCAACGGCACGATATGGGAAAAGTGCATGTGGCTGAAAGGTGTGGTGATGCGTGCGCACTTCAACGGTCTGATACCGAGAAACCCGTTTGCGCAGTTCCACATCAGCCCGAATGTCAAGGAGCGTGAGTTTTTGACGGAGGATGAGTTGAAGGCGGTAATGACGCACGAGTTCGCAGACCCGAAGCTGGCATACATCCGTGACCTGTTCGTGTTTGCGAGCTTCACCGCCCTTTCTTTCGTGGACATCAAGGAACTGACCAACGACCGAATCGTGGAGGTGAACGGCGAGAAATGGATTATCTCCAAGCGTCACAAGACGGGCGTACCTTTCCAAGTAAAGCTGCTGGACATCCCCTTGCAGATAATCGAGCGTTACCGACCGTTCCAAGAAAACGACTTGGTATTCCCCAATCTGAACTATTGGTCAATCTGCAAACCGTTGAAGAAGATGATACGGGAATGCGGCGTGAATAAGGACATCAGCTTCCACGTTGCAAGACATATCAATTCTTCTTACTCATTGAAAACAAAGAACTTACAAAGATTGTCAGCTTAACAGGTAACGATTTGGAAACCAGCGGGCTTCTCTATTCTGCAATGTTCTGCATCAATCAAAAGAACGCTTTTCTCATTTGCAAAAATAATGTTTTTCTTCCTTATAACCAAAGCTATTCCTCTGAAAAATAGAGAAAATCAAACATCTTATCATTATTGTATATTTGTTGCACATCTTGCTGATGAAAATCGGTAGTACTGTCTTGCTTTTAATTCCATACCGTTTCCACATCATATTTGAGCCTGCCCGTTTGCGAATAGCCTGTCGGCAGGTTCGCCTGTCTGTGTGCCGGCAGGCAGGCACGCCGGAAGACCGGTCGGCAGGCAAGCTGGACGACAGGCAGGTTGGAGCGCGGGCAGGCTTGCAGGCCAGCGTGCGTATGCCTATATGCTTTTGTTTATTGCACCATTCTTTTGTTGCTTTATTACTACGTTGATAGACGGATGTATTGTACCACCGATTTATATCATCCAAACTCCACCTCTCTAAAGCCACAATCCATTGCTGATACCTTTATTTGAAGTTTCGCTGTTGTAAACCTGCACAACAACACGACAGCAAACCAGCATATCATTGAAACTATGTTGCTTCCTATCTGCATTGGATTACTTTCTTGGTTGTCCGGTTCTGTTCATCGTCGATTTTGTAAATCATTGGTTTGCTGAGCTTGTGAACAAGCGAGGATGTATTTGCTCAAAATAGCATTTCCTTATTAGTCTAATGTCAATTTTGGCTGTGATTGGCACATATTGACATCGAATTGACACTATTGTCTGTTTTTCAGAAGGATGAAAATCCGGCTTTGTTCCCTGTAATCTCAATAAGGTGCAGGCTTACACACCGCCCTATTCCCTTTCTTCTTTTGGGCAGCTTGGGCATCGGGAAACGATGCTTTGAAAGCCGAAATAACAACACTTGTTCAAATCCGTTTATTGACGGATTTCTTGTGCTCTCAAAAGCACAGCAAGGTGTCCTTCGGGTTACCCGAAGGCTTTTCGGTTACTGCCGAAAAGTGGCAGCAGCAAGGTATGTTTCGAGTTACTCGAAACCTTTCGGGTTACTCCCCGAAAGCCTTGCCGCTGGTTGCACCTCCGAAGTCGGGCAACCTGAATAACGGATGACACTAATTCCTCCGTTTATTCCCAAACAATCTGACAAGAGACATTGGATGACAAGCTGATGTTTTTCTTATTCCTAACATTCTCATACAAATATGAGCCATCAGACCTATACACAAAAAGACAGACAACAGGCATATCTTAATTTTCTCAACAAGAGTGAATGGTTCTTTGGGATGTTGTATCGCATTTCTTAATGATTCCATATACAGACCAGATATTTCAAGTTAGGAACGGAGCTGTCCGAACGATGTCCATTCCGGAACATCAAGACACAGACAAAGACTACGGCAAAGGCTCAGACCGGATGTGCATCATGCAGGCATTAGCTACATCCGCCGTTTTTTTTATTTGACATACCTTGTACCTTCGTACTTTTCACACACAATAGGACTGACAGCTCCCGTTCCATCAAAGCCATGATTAGCTTCCATTGAGAAGCAGGTTCACAGCACCTTGTTTTATTCTTCCAATTTATTCAATCTCTCATAAGTATCTTGCAAGGCTTCCGGCACCACAATCTTCAAGCGGGAAATACGTTCCCGTTCTTCCAATTGCCACTCTTTGTATTGGGTAAAAAGCTGCATGTGACGCTGTTTCTCCTATTCCAATGCCTGCTTGAATTGCTGGATGTCCTCCAAGGTCTTCTTTTCCGCTTGTTTCTTGATGGCAAACTTCATCCTGTTCAGCTCACGTTCATTTTGGCGATGCCATTTCTGAAGTTCAAAGAACACGTCTTCCACCTTTTGCGGGTTTACGGATGGAGTATGCGCATAAATCAGCGTGTCTTTCCCATTGCCATCGGTGCTGTAAGGTTTCATGATTCTGTTTTGGAGTTCTTCACGGGCTGAAGAGAATTGGCCTCCGGGATGAATATATTTCCCAATAGTAGCGGCTATGGCTTCCAATTGCAGATAGCGGTTACGCTCTTTGATATTCATCTGAGCGATGATATCCGCTTCCGTCGTTTCCTTCGGATAGGATGGACTGGAAGGTATTTCGACTCCTTGAAACGTACACCATTCTTCAAATGTGAAGTTTGCCACCTGTTTTAATTTTTTGTCTTTAGCCTTGACTGCTTCTCTCATCCAAGCGCAAAAAGCGTTCATTGAGGCTATTTCTTCCAAAAGCGGACGCACCTGGGCTAGCATATTCCCGTCATAGCCGACACAGATGGTTTTCCCCGATTCGGAAGCCGAACCTACAATATCGACTTTTGTGGTCACAAAAGTCATGTTTTTCAACTTCGTTTCATTCCCGGCTATAACCTCCTGTGCCAAATCAGCCAAGTGCGAAGCCGAGGTGGAAGTTAGTCCATGTTCACTGAAGAATACTTCATTTATTTTTTCCATAATAACCATTAATTGCATTTGGTAAAAATGTCTATCCGAAAAATGCCTGTCGGCATGGTTGGAACGTCAAACATCGTCCATTTTATCTGAGTGCTTTCCTGTTTCATCTCTATACAATCATGGAAAACATTTAAAAGTTCACGGACAGGGTCATTATCATCATCGTCAACCTTCCTGTTATAATAAAGAGCAAAGATTAAATTAGAAACATCCTCTAATGAAACATATTTTGCCGGAAGGAATTTTCGTATATTTTTTAATTCAGCCTTCAAATAATCAACGCTTCCTGATAATGTAAAGTAGTCAATAAACTTTGTACAAGAATGATAACCCAAGAAACTTCTCACATCATTAAGGTCAAAACAAATCAGACTGTGCTTTATTATCAGACTGAAAAACGAGTTCGCGATATTAGCGACTCTTTTGTTTGCTTCTTCAAACAGTTCAGAAAGCGTATGGCAAGGCAACGCATCATAATCCACAACGAAAATTCCGTCAGCAATTTTTTCCAATTCACCAAGCAACTTTACAGCATTCCTTCTCTTTTCCATACCCTCAGACGAATGCGGCAAAGTGGCAACTACCAGTTTTACCTTAACTTTCAAATCAACGGCTTTCTGAAGAAAATGTTTGATACATCCTTCTCCTGTTCCTCCGCCCAAGCATACAATAAAAATAGACACAAGTTTGTCTGCAAGTATTTGCTTTAAACACGGCAACGATTTCTTACATTCTGCCTCTGCCAAACGTCTGTCCTTTCCACTTCCTAATCCGTCAGTGCCAATGAGATACTTATGAGCGAGAGATAATTCTCTCATTTCCTTTTTATTCATACCAAACACGTATAAATTCGTATCCGGCAGTTCATATTTCTGCATTTTTTCCACAATTCTTCCGGCTCCGCCCCCAATTCCGATTATTGAGAAGGAACAAGTTTTGGGTTGAAAGTCAAAAAAGTCAAACACAGGCTTAGTTGAATCATTCTCTTCCATATAAGCAACAATTTATTATAATAAGTTAGTTAGTCAAAGTCTTTTCGATGTATCCATTACTGCCCCTTGATATTGGAATATTCTTTTCCGATTTTCTTCCGCCATCTCTTCCGTCCCGCCAAAGTAAGTGATTTCCCACAGCAAGCCCGCGACAAGCTCTTGTGGCGTGATCACGATATCTTTTTCTACCACCACTTCCATACCAGCTATTTCCGACCACGAAGGATAGCAGGCCATAGGGCAGTCGAGGTGATTGTCCGCTTTGTCGTATACAGAACAGTTCATATCTATCATCGGACTACAGGTTTCCCAACGCCATCCCAAGCGGATGTAATAGGGGGATGATTTTGCCTCCAACGCTTGCACTTTCTGATAAATTCTTTTCCACTTGTCCAAATCAAGCTGCCCGGCCAACTTCGGTTCGTTGGTTTGCCATAGATTCAAGAATGCCGGACTTATTTCAGCAAAACTAAATTGCGAAAACAGTTCCTTGAATGTCATAACACTATTTTTTATCATGATACTAATCCCCTCAACCCACCCTCGTCCTCTTTCCAAAAACAATCGGCACAAGGTAATGCGTAATAATCTTCCCCCAGGGGTCGTATGCGTGAATGCGTTTGTACGCTGTGTTGGAGATGCGCAGTAATAACCATGCCTCTACCAGCTGCCACCTTGGTTTGTTGCCCCTGTCATACGACAAAGAAGTGCCGCCATTGCCTGATAAAAGAAGGACTACACCTTATTTTATTAAATTAAATCAACTGACCAATTCAGGCTTTGTAGCTTCATATCCAGACTTCGGAGTTGTTTGGAATAGTTGTCCGTCACCCTTCTCAATTCACCCACATCCACCGTGCGGACATATTTTATCTCCTGTCGTCCGTAACGGTCATTTTCAACAACGTGCTTCAAGAGGTCGCGCATTACTGTCAGACGCAACTTCAATGCGTCTTTGCGGGCAATCATTTGAGTGAGAGTTTCTCCTTCGTGCACGGTTTGCATGTTGGTGTGGTTAATCCGATAAACAATCCCCTCGAATTGCGAAAGGCATTCATCCAATTCTTTATACAATTCGTTCACGTTCTCAGAAGGTTGGTCACCTTCCTGCACCTTGGCGCTGTACTTCAGTCGGCTCTTTAATTGGTCGATTCTGTTTTGCAGGTCAGCGCGGATGCTTAATGCTTCTGCCAGTTTCATTCTATTCCTCCTATTTGGTTTGATGGTGCAAATATCCGTCATGAAAGTGCCAAATCGCAGCACAAGGCGGAGATATTTTTATTTCTATTATAATTTTTCGAACCACATGTAGAGTAATGCAAACGAAAGCAGACGAAAAAAATAATCAGCCTATGCTCCGATTCGGCGCATCGAAAGGTTTCCTTTGCCGCAAAATAAAATACCATTTATGAAAAATAGAGAAGATTGGAAAGAGACTGTCAAGAAGGGGCAAAATAAAATAGAGGCATGGAGGGTTTCTTGCCTTTCAGTAGAAGAACTATTATGCCTGCAATTGTTGGGGTATTCTTCCAAGCAACTATATGAAGACATGGAAGGCGAAAGATATTCATTGAAAGAAACGGCTTCCATGTCCATCCGCGAACTCGACAAGGCAAAACGGATATTGGATAGACAGGCAAAAGCCGGAGTGGTCACTATTCCTTATTATAGCGAAGCGTATCCTCATCACTTCCGCCATTTACGAGAAGACGCACCGCCACTCATCCATGTGCTTGGCAATAAGGATTTGCCCAACCGTGAGGACAATGTGGCTATCATTGGTGCCCGTGCTGCGGACAAAGATGGATTGGACATGGCCTACGGGCTTGCCAAACAGATGGGCGAACAAGGGCATATCGTCATCAGCGGTTTGGCTTTGGGATGCGATACGGCTGCCCATCGGGGTTGTCTTGATGCGGGCGGACAGACAATCGCAGTGGTGGCCTCAGGCTTAGATATCACACATCCTAGAGTGAACAAATCATTGCAGGATGAAATAGTAGCCAAGGGCGGAGCCATCCTTTCCGAACATCCTTTCGGCGTGAAAGCCAATCCCACAAGACTGGTGGCGCGTTGCCGTATGCAAGTTGTCTTGACCCAATCGGTCATCGTGGCTCAATGTCCCATCATCAGCGGCACGATGTATGCCGTGCGCTTCGCCCAAGAATATAACAGCGTCCCCTTGGGATGGGAAAACAAGGTTTATTCTGTCCGGTATGATACGCAGAATGAACTAAACTCCGGCAATAAGTTCCTGCTCGATTATAACTTGGCTCTACCCATTAGGCCTGGGCAGGAGGTCACATTAGACAATGATAATAAGCTTGTTATCGTATAACATTCTACTATAAATAACTATTAATTATGACACTAAAAGAATTACTAACGCAAGTCGGCTTCGACGAGCTTCTTCCGGATCTGGAGAAACACGAGCCAGAACATCTGGACAATCTCTACGCCTTCCGCGAGGCATACGACATTCTTCGTAACATGGAACCTGCAAATAATTTTGAAGGTAAAATCTTTGTAGAATGGCATAGCGGAGAATGGGAAGATGAAGAAAAATGGATTGGCGTAAGCCCGATGCACGACTGTACTTGGGAAGAAGATTTGGCCAAAGAAATTGTCGTGGCCGATGATATACACCTCACTGATGAAGAGCCTGCCATGCATTGCTTGTGGGAAATCACTTATTGGGGATTTTCACCTGACGAAAGAGAGGAAACATGGCAAAGAAAATTTGGACCAAAGGTTTTGAATAATAAGTATGAAGTTGCTTTGGATAAACTGGAGGAAAGCATCTGGCGGCATCAGACTCCACGCCGACTACGCAGCAAGGGGAAGGACGGACGGCGTTATGTTACGTGGACAAACGCGCGCGATTTCTTTAATAATCGCATGAACCGCTCAAAACGAAAGCGAGAATACCGTCAAGACAAACGGGAAGAATATCTGCGCAAAATGGCCGCACGAGAGAATTTGGTAAGGACACTTTCTGCCGAAGGTAGCAGTTTCCGGCGAAACGATGTGGAGTTTCTACTCAATGTCCAATACGGCAGACAGTATGATTACCGCTCGGTTACGCAGAACTCAGATTCACGCCTCACCTACATTCTGGAGTCAATGACCCAATATCAGCTGCTCGACCTTACGAAGTATGACAGTGCCGTTATCTTCATCCGTTGTCCTTCTCACTGCCCGCTGGATGAAACGGAGCTTGAGACCTTCCGTAAATCCGTGATGCAACATCTTGGATACACAAACATGTTGTTTGGTACGCAGACAGAAAATTATGAAAAAGAGGAAGTAAAGGTTACGCTGTTATTGAACAAAAAATAAGTTTAAGCCAGGGACGCCAATATACCGATGTCCCTGTCTTATCTTAGGGTTATTGCCGATAATGTTTGTTTTACTCCCACCACTCCCTCATCTTGTAAAGACGTATCCGGTAATATAGCCGCTCCATCTTGCGGACATATATCTTCTCGCCATAATAGAACTTGTCGGGAAGACCGTCTTCTTCATCACTTGGTGCAGGCGCTTCTTCATAAGCGCCCACTAGAGTGGAAGGAACTATATTCTTTACATTTCTGGTATTCATTCGTTCAATCTGTTGCCGGGAGATGTGCAGGCCATCTCCTTTGATATGTTGCAGCAGGCTGATGCAAATATCTATCCAGCGGTTGAAGCTGAAGTTACCATTCTCGTTCGCTATCAAAGAATGTGAGAAGTAAGCCCTCATACAACGCAATTTGGCACACTCCAAAGCATACAGATATTGCCAGTCATATTGCGGGTCGTGGGCGGCATGTTCCACCAACTCGTCAATGAGCGGTTGCAGATGTTCTTTTTTCCATTCGTTGAAACGCTTGCGGTGATACCACAAGCCACGTTCATAACTTGCGGTAGCCATTTTTTCGGAGTTTCTTTCTTCTTCCGTAGGCTTATGGCCGTTGCTGTGGCTGTATGTGTTCCATTCAGCAAATACCGTTACCCATTGTTCAAACTCCTCATCGGAATACAGTTCCTTCGGCCTGCGCATCCCTCGTCTTAGCAAATCCTTTTTCTCTTTTTCAGAAAGATGGGAAACGTCGGCCAGTGGATAGTCATACTTGCCGGGGGCCATTCCAATCAGTTCTTTAGGGGTATCCATGTCATTCCGCAGCTTTGAAGTTATACACAGGCTTTATCACATTCACAATGCTCACCGTGTCGCGGATGTTTCCGATGATTTCATCTTTCGGCTTGTACACCATGGGCGACTCATCTTTGGTCTCTTCCGACAGGCTTTCGCTGTATATGCCCTGCATGGAAGCCCGGTAGTCATCCATTGATATACTCTTGAAGGCCTGGCTCCGGCTCATGATGCGTCCGGCACCGTGTGGGGCAGAGCAGTTCCACTCCACATTACCTTTACCGATGCAAATAAGCGATCCGTCTCGCATGTTTAGCGGGATGATGCACTTTTCCCCCTTATAAGCGGCAATCGCCCCCTTACGGATGATGTTGTCGTCGCCGATGTAGTTATGCACGCTCTCAAATGCCAGTTCATTTTGTTTCAATTCGACATAGCCTTGGGAGATGAAGTAATCCATGATAAGATTGGCAATCAGACTGCGATTCATCTTGGCCCAATGCTGGCAGAGGCGCATGTCATGCAGGTAATCTTCCCGATAAGTGCCTTCCAGATAGGACAAGTCGGGCGGTATGGCCGGCTTACGCATCTTGAACGAATTGTGCAGTTGCCGTATGGCCTCCTGCAACTCGTCCTTACGCCCGACCGCTTTGTATTTGGCAATCATGCGGTTTTGTTCTTCCATCAGTTCGGCCCATCCCGACTGGCACTTTACGGCCAATTTCTGATAGATTTGCGCCACCTGTTTCCCCAAATTGCGGCTTCCGGTGTGAACGACAAGATAGGTCATGCCGTATTCATCCTTATCCAGTTCGATGAAATGGTTACCTCCGCCCAGTGAACCGATGGAGGCGTTCAAGCGTTTAGTTTCCTTCAGCTCGCGATAGCAGCGTAACTGTTTGATGATGTCCTTGGCTTCTCGATATACATCCATATAATTTTGCGGGAGCGGCGCATATCGGTTGTCCCGGTAATTGCGTCCTGACGGGATGTGGCGAAGGATAAACTCGTTGAGAGCATGATAATCTATCTCATTCACGCAGACGAACGGCTGCACAAGAATGCCGCAACCTATGTCAACACCTACGATATTGGGGATAACCTTGTCTCCCAAGTCACCTGTAAAGCCAATGACACAGCCTGCCCCGGCATGAACGTCGGGCATGATGCGGATTTTACACTTGCTGAACACATCGATGGACAGCAACTCCTTGATTTGTTCGCTGGCACTTTCCTTGATGTTGTCCGTGTAGATTTTTGCGTTATAGCCTTCTACGGTTTTCATTTTGTTTTATGAAAGGATACGTATCTTCAGTTGTTTCTTCTCGTCTTCAACCAATTTGTCCCACAGGCGTGAACGTTGCAAAGCGGATGCTGGAATATAATCCTGGTATTTCTCCAGAAACTCCATGCTATACAATTCGTCCCGGTGATAGCAGTCTATGATTTCGTTCCAATCCCAATACTCGGCAAACTGTTCCAAGAGTGCGGAAGTAAGTTCGATGTCGGAGTTTCTTGATAATTCACGCCAATTCCAATATTCCTTGTATTTATCCAGATTCTCCGCCATAAACAGATGCTCATTGTCCGAACTGGAAAGTTCCTCCCAGTCCACTTTGTTCTTAAACTTCTCAATCATGGATGCAGTCCAAAGGATGTTTCTGTTGCCGGAAATTTCTTTCCACGACACCTTGTCCTTGTACTTTTCCAACAGTGGCTCATTCCACGCAAACTCGCTTGACAGTTCTTTCCATGCGGCTTCTTCCAATACCTTAGCCATAAAATCGTTGTTCCAGTTCTTTGTTGCCATACTACTTGTCATTAAAAGGTTTAACATCTATTCTGCCGCAAAGTAAAGAGTCTTAAATGCCAAAACGCGGCATAACATAAAAGAAATGCAGGAAAAGAGAAAAAATTAAGATTGGGCTACGATTTGGCACAGGAGAATACGTAACTTTGTGGCATAACCATAAAATGATAGTAGCATGGCAGCAAATCTTTTGGGACGATATGTCTGGCTGATGGATATTCTGCGAAGGTATAAACGTTTGACGTTTGAGGAAATCAACGAACTTTGGCAGGAAAGCGGACTGAGTTATGGCGAGGAATTGCCTTTGAAGACTTTTCATAACCATAAGAAGGCTATCAAAGACATATTCGACGTATATATAGAATGTGACCGGAAGGATGGATACCGTTATTATATTGATGAGCCGGAACGCATCGAAGGAAACAATCTGCGCAGTTGGCTCATCAGTTCATACGCCACATTGAATCAGATAAAGGCAGACAATAAGTTGGAAGACCGAATTATTTTTGAAGAAATCCCTTCAGGGCAGACTTGGCTAACCTGCATTGCGGATGCCATGCGGCGTAATCGAGTATTGAGTATTACGCACCAAGGTTTTGGCAAACCGGAACCCAGCACATTTGAGATTGAACCATATTGCCTAAAAGTCGTGAAGCGCCGTTGGTACGTGGTGGCACGCAGTCCCTATTATTCAGACCGGAACAAAGAAAAAGGCATCAAGCCCACCGATGTCTATCGGGTATATGCCCTCGACCGTATTTCAGATATTCAGGATACGGGCAAGACATTCAAAATGAAGAAGAACTTCAATATCAATCAATATTTTGAAGGATGCTGTGGAGTAATCACATCGAATGAACCCATACAGCGCATTGTTCTTTTGGCTTATGGCGGTTTTGCCGATTATCTGCGTACCTTACCCTTGCACGAATCACAACGGGAGATAGAGGGCGATGACGAGTCCACGCTTTTTGAGTACCATCTGAAACCGACTTTCGATTTCTATCAGTTGGTTCTCGCCCAAGGCGACCAAGTGGAAGTATTGGAACCGGAATCAGTGCGCAACGAAATGCGCAATTTTGCAAAAAACATGTTGGACTATTACACTTGGAAAGAGGAGGATAAACCATGCAAGGAATAAATTTCATCGCCATAGATTTTGAGACAGCTACAGGCAAACGTGCTTCCATCTGTGAAGCAGGCATCTGCGTAGTGCGTGACGGAGAGATTGTGGAAACCCGTTCGTGGCTTGTCCGTCCGCAAGGAAATAGTTACAGTTATTGGAACATGCAGATTCACGGCATCCGACCGAATGATACTGTCTATTCACCGGAATTCCCGGAAATATGGGCAGAGATAGCCGAATACCTTAAAGACATTCCCGTGCTTGTAGCTCACAATGCCGCTTTTGACATCGGTTGCATCCGCCATTCGTTGGAGCTATACGGTATGGAGAAGCCGGATATCACTTATTATTGTTCCCTGCGCGCGGCACGCAGGCTATACAACTTCGGTTGCAACAGTCTGGATTACCTTTGCGACCAATTCAAGATATCTTACGGGCAACACCACCGGGCAGGCAATGATGCCGAGATGTGCGCACGGTTGTTTCTAAGGGAGATACAGGATGCAGGCGAATTGAAAAAGGTGGAGAATTGTGGAGGGAAACTATAAATGCAGCTACTTTTCATCAGACAGAGTCTTTTCATCAGACAATATAGGTGTCATAATCCTGATAAAAGAGAGGGGAGCTATGTATGTCAATTGTTTCTATGCAAAATAAATGATTTAATTAATAAAACATGTTTATATGAAAACAGAATGGACGTTGAAAGAAATGTCGAATTGGACAAGGATCGATTCAGAAGTAAAAATCCCGGCTATACAACGAGGGTTAGTATGGAAACCCCATCAGGTGGAGTTGTTGTGGGACTCTATCCTACGCCAATTCCCTATCGGTGCTTTCACTCTTTCGCATTTGCACACAGAGGGTACAGATATATATAACCTAATTGATGGGCAACAACGTTGGAATGCTGTGGCCTTGGGATATGGTACTTTCTCGCACGAAGATTGTATCTTATGGTTTGACCTAAAACCCGATGATAAAGTGTGGGGTAGTAGTAAGACAACCAGAAAATACATCATTCGTGCCACCACAAAGGCACACCCTTGGGGTTATAAGGCTAACGATGACTGCACTACGCTTAATACGGCGCAAAAGAAAGCTGCGCTTCAGGAATTTGGAGTAAACACAGGCAACGAATACGAAGGCACAATCAGCCTGACTGAAACTTATCCTATAGAATCGGGATTACCCATTCCTCTGTGCTGGATGATAGTCGCAGGTGAGGAGCATGGTGAGGACAAAGATGGCTTTGCGAAATGTATCATGGACAAAATAGAAGAAAACAAAACATCCAGAAAGTTCAAGCTGAAACAAGTGGACGAAATAAATGATGGCTTGATAGTCAAGTACTATGAAGCATTCAAGAGACTGTCGCATTATAAGGTTCCGACCATTAACATACTCCAAGAGACCATCGAAAATGAAAGCGAAGATAAAGGTGAGGCCGGAGCACTCTCGGACATAGAGATACTTTTCAACCGTATCGGCACCGGTGGTACACCGATCACCCAAAGCGAGTTGATGTACTCAGCAGTAAAGGCTTATTGGCCGGAACTGACGGAAGAGAACGATAGATTGGCAACACTCTACATGCCTCCGCATACACTGATATCATTGGCTTTCCAACTCGTACTCTCTACTACGGGCAAGGGACTTGAACGAGCACCATCTGTGGCGAAAATCAGAAAGTTGGCTGGTGACGATGGTGTACGTAAAGCAATAAACGAACTGTATTGTACTGATGGGAAAGGCTCTATAATGAGCCACATATTAGTTACAGTAGACCATTGGCTGACCAATTATGATAAGATACCTAAAGTATTAAGAACCACAATTGCCCGTAAGTCGCCCGAAGTGTACCTGTTGCTGATGATATTTGCCAAGTGGAAAGAAGAGGGACAGATAGATCCGATATTAAAGGAAGAGGCACTATTTCGAGCAACGGCTTACTATCTTCACTGGATGGTCGGCGATAAGTTTGGTGTGGCAAATAGTATATACAAGGCTGTGGCAAACAATCCACTAAACGAATGGAGAACCATTATAAAGCGAGTGTTGTTGGTGTCGTGTGTGAAAGGGACGATTATCCCCTTGTTGTCGCCAGAAGCATTTAGGAGCTTGTTTATAATAGAGGGTGATAAGAACTGGCGACCTGATGGGAATGGGCGCGGCAGTATGCCGTGGTGGCCGCTGTGGGAAACCGTCTCTTACAACGAAGAAATGCTACTCTACGCGCAACGGGAATATATGTGTAAGAGATTTCCTAATTACGACCCAGCACGGCAAGATTTATGGGAAGACAAAAACAGACCTTGGGATTTCGACCATATCATACCTCAAGACTGGATACACAGACAAAGAAGTTGGAGACAGGCATACACTGATTATTGCAAGGCTTGGAAGGATAACAATGGGAACATGGCTGCCATACCATTTTGGGTGAACAGGGCAAAAAGTAATGAGGCAAACTGGGAGGAATATAAAGAGAATCCTACAGGCTTGTTGGCTGATGATGATATATCCGATTTCGACGAACTATTTAATGCAATGTTAAATAGTGATGCAAAGCAGGCAAAGTGCTTCGCAGAAAAGACTTTCACTCGTATGTGCAAGATATACAAGGAAGTATATGCTCTACTTGAGCCAGTAGATTTTAGGGTAGGAGGAATTACTTTCATCGAAAAAGGAGGAACAAAAAACCGTAATGAAAGAATGACGGCTATTCGCGATATATTGGTAAAGGAAGGTTTTACTGCAGGTATATACTACCTTTACGATAATATTGAGTATCCTCAAAACGATATTGATGACTGGACTAGGGAGTGGATGTCGTGCGGTTGCATTACTGAAAACAATTATTATGCAGCTTTTACGATGGTACTATATCAAGATGGAAGCATTGGCGACCAAATAGAGATAGGACTGAGACGGTTGCCCCAAACTGCTGAACGTTCCGGGAAAGTAACAGAAGGGCAGTTGCAGAAGTTGAGAAGATACGAAACATACGAGTTGTATGAGGATAATAATTCATGGTGGCACATTTGTAAAGAGATTAGCATAAACACGGATAATGATATAATAATCAATGAACTAAAAGAATTAGCAAAATTCGCATCTAAGGAGTTGCAATAAGTATTCAATTTGAATAATGATGACCATCCTCCACATCTCTGACACCCACAGTCAGCATCGGCGGCTCACCCAGCTGCCCGATGCTGACATCCTTGTACATTCAGGGGATTTCACCATGAATGGAAGTGAGCAAGAAGCCATTGATTTTATGAACTGGTTTTGCGACCTCCCTTATTCCTACAAAATTTTCATCTGTGGCAATCACGATGCCTGCCTATATGAAGCCAAGATAGACGGGTTGGATAAGAATGTGTATTACCTATGCAATTCCGGTGTGACAATTCATGGCGTTAGGTTTTATGGCGTTCCCATGTTCATGGAAGATTGCATTTCCGACCGTCAGCGCCGTAACTATGCTACCATACCTGCCGACACGGATGTATTGATTACCCATTGTCCGCCCTATGGCATTCTTGATTTTGACGATGGGATAAACTATGGTTCGACAGAACTTTTAGCGAGAGTAGAAGAAATAAAGCCTCGCTTGCATCTGTTTGGCCATATCCATAAACAGCATGGCGTAAAGAAAGATGGTTTAACTATTTTCTCAAATGGCGCGATCATGAATGGAGATTACACGAACTTCAACCTTCCGAACCTGATTGAAATCTAATGAAAGTATTGATTATTCAGAAAGGGGTATTTAAGGAAATGGCGGCGAAGTTCAGTCGCTTCTCAGACCGTGTGAACGAACTCCTTGCCAAGCAAGGCAGCAAGTCATTAAACCGCTGGATGGACAACCAAGAGGTCTGCCGACAGCTTAACATCAGTCCGCGAACCTTGCAGACGCTGCGCGACAACGGCACGTTGGCCTATTCGCAAATCAACCACAAGGTGTTTTACAAGCCGGAGGATGTGATGCGGATTGTCAAACCCGTAGAACGCAACCGGGAGGACAGAGCCGTTTGATTTTGATTGTACCACTAAATCCAATGTAGCTATGAGCGAAATGATTCCAGCCGAGTGCGGTTGCGTGTCACTACGCCCATGCACTCACACAATCCAAGTCTGCCCGAAGAAGTACCATTTTCCGCTTCTTCGGGCTTTTTCTTTTCGCCTTTTGATAACTGATATTGCCCATCTTACTGCATTTTCTTATCCGTCGGTTTCTTTTGCGCCGTTCTGCATCGTTTTACGTATCAAGGTTTTAACCGTCATGCCGTAGCTTTGCACCCATGTTCAACCCGCCTGCCGACAAGGTTTCGGCGGCACTAAAACCTATATTTGAAACATGGAAAAGAAAGAAGAATTCATCCGAGTAGGCACAACGCTCTACAAAATTGTGGACCAGCCCCAAATTGACGGCGGCTATGTGAGGAAGCGCATCGCATGGAACTCAGAGACCTTGCGGCAGGACTACGGCAAGGACTATATGGCAAGTGTTCCGAAGTATGACGGCTTCTGCACCGTACCCGACCATGTGGGCTACCAGCCCGTAGTCGGCAAGTTCCTCAACCTCTACGAGCCGATAAGCCATATTCTCCGACAAGGCGACTTCCCCTGCATCCGCTCGTTGGTGGAACACATCTTCGGCGGACAGTACGAGTTGGGCATGGACTACCTGCAACTGCTCTACCTTTACCCCATTCAGAAGCTGCCCATTTTGCTGCTCGTGTCCGAAGAACGGAACACGGGCAAAAGCACGTTTCTGAACTTCCTGAAAGCTATCTTTCAGAATAATGTCACTTTCAACACCAATGAGGACTTCCGCAGCCAGTTCAATTCCGACTGGGCGGGCAAACTGCTCATCATGGTGGATGAAGTGCTGCTCAACCGCCGTGAGGACAGCGAAAGGTTGAAGAACCTCAGCACCACACTTTCCTACAAGGTGGAGGCGAAAGGCAAGGACCGTGACGAGATAGGCTTCTTCGCCAAGTTCGTGCTTTGCTCCAACAACGAGCACCTGCCCGTCATCATTGACGCCGGGGAGACACGCTATTGGGTGCGGAAGATTGCGCCGATCCAAAGTGATGATACTGACTTCCTGCTAAAGCTGAAAGCGGAAATCCCTGCTTTCCTGCATTTCCTTGCCAACCGTACACTCTCCACCGAGAAAGAAAGCCGTATGTGGTTCAACCCGAAGCGGCTGGAGACGGATGCCCTGCGGAAGATTATCCGAAGCAACCGCAACCGTTTGGAGATTGAAATGGCTGAACTGCTGCTCGACATCATGGCAAGCACAGGTGTCAGTTCTGTTTCTTTTTGCCTCAATGACATTATCCCGTTGCTCGTCTGCTCGCAAGTCAAGGTGGAGAAGTCGCAGGTTCGGAAAGTGGTACAAGAGTGCTGGAAGCTGACACCAGCATCCAATTCGCTTTCCTACACCACCTACCAATACGACTACAACCACGAATGTCACTATTCATCCGTCAGACGGATTGGACGCTACTACACTGTAAGCAAGGAACAATTGGAAACACTCTGATATTTTGATGAAATGATGAAAGCATATATAAACGTAAAGAATAACAGCAACTTACATACTCATCAAACGCTCAACAAAAGGATTGGGCTGATGAAAAGAGAAAACAGACGCAGCCCCACACATCACTTTTCTTTTGGCGAGCGGTTTGATGAAACGCTGATGAAAGATTATTTCATTAGCTGTCAGTATATTAGACTATCCAATCATCAATTCATCGGATTTTCACCCCTCATCAAGTCCGCCGGAGAAGCAACAGAGGTGAACATCGCTATCCGCAGACAGGTCGGACGGACTTCCGGTCTGCCGACCGACAAGGGGAAACCGATGTCGCTGGCGAAAAGAAAAAGGCAACCAATGTCCGCCGACATCACCGCTGACGCTGCCGCAGGCTTTTGGGAAACAAAAAGCCATAGCTCATTAGGGCGTTTTCTTCACGCACCGCTGACGCTAATGCT
>ENA-ORSY01000119-ORSY01000119.1-human-gut-metagenome-genome-assembly--contig:-NODE-119-length-83355-cov-5.235690_pt1 | contig 83355 bp, 79 predicted proteins | sample MGYA00242193_ERZ509160 | MGnify/ENA primary metagenome ERZ509160 (study PRJEB26280, sample SAMEA2338670) | human gut metagenome | biome: human gut; feature: human-associated habitat; material: faeces...
AAGTTCGGCACGACGCCTGAGGCCTGGGCACCCTTTGCCGAGGGCAAAAACAATTTGTTCACGCATCCGACGCTTGAGAGCATTGCTCATCGTTATGAACGCACAGTGGGCCAGATCGTGTTGCGTTACGTCCACCAACTTGGCGCTGTCGTCATTGCCAAAACCGTTCGTCCCGAACGCATGGTCGAAAACCTCAACATTTTTGACTTTGAGCTTGAAGACGACGACATGAAACGCATTGCGGCATTGGATACGCACACCAGTCAGTTTTTCTCTCACCGCGACCCGAAGATCATCGAGTGGATGTGCACGCGTCACATTGAACATTGATGAGAACGCAATCGGCAGGAATTGGCAAAAACGAGTGGGCTTTCGGCAAAAGTTTGACTGAGTTGCTCGATACGATTCCTTCTGTCAAGAACGCAGTTTGGTAGATATGGAAATGAAACTTCGCACTCTCGGACAATCCGGCATCACGGTTTCTGAAATCGGCCTGGGATGCATGAGCATGAATTTCGGATACGGCCGTCCGTCGCCCGAAAAGGACATGATTGAACTCATTCACAAGGCCGTGGATATGGGCGTGACGCTTTTCGATACCGCCGAAAGTTACGGTCCCTATATCAACGAAGAACTTGTGGGCAAGGCGCTCGACGGTTTGCGCGATAAGGTCAGCATCGCTACAAAATGCGGCATTGCTTTTGCCGCAGACGGTAACCTTATTTTGGATGCGAGAGCCGGGACCCTGAGAAAGTCGCTTGAGGGTTCGTTAAAACGCCTTCGTACGGATCACGTCGACATTTACTACTTGCACCGCGTTGATCCGAAAGTGCCTGTCGAAGACGTAGCCGAGACCATGAGCCGCTTCATTGCCGAAGGCAAAATCCGCGGCTGGGGTCTGTCGGAAGTCGGCCCCAAGACGATTGAACGTGCGCAGGCCGTCTGTCCGCTTGCGGCCGTTGAAAACGAATTTTCGATGATCTTTCGCGAATCTGAAGAAAACGGTGTCTTTGACGTTCTCGAAAAAAACAACATCGGGTTTGTCCCCTACAGTCCTCTGGGCCGCGGGTTCCTGACCGGAACGATCAACCCGAACGAAAAACTCGTCGAAACCGATTTCCGACGCAATTTGCCGCTGTTCTATCCGGAAAACATCAAGGCGCATCAGGGCATTATCGATTTCATTCGTCAGATGGCCGAGGCCAAACAGGCAACGGCCTCTCAGATCGCCTTGGCTTGGGTGTTGGCGCGTCGTCCTTGGATTGTCCCAATTCCGGGAACGACCAAATTGCATCGACTTGAAGAAAACATCGGCGCGGCCAATGTTGTCTTTACCGAGGAGGAAATGATCGAGCTTAACCGCATGCTTGATGCGTTGCCCATTCAGTGCGACCGCTACAACAGCCGTTTTACGGACGCAACGGTTGATTGAGTTACAGTTTTGAACTCTATTCTAAGAGTTTGACCATGGTGAATAACCTTGGCTCCAGGCGGTAGCTTCTGATGTTCCTTGCTGCCGCCTCTTTTTCTTCCTTCTCTGCCATGTCCATTGCGCGTGATATTGCGGACGTCACCTTTACGCCGCAGTCGACCGTCGGTGACGTGCTTGATGAACCGCTGTTTGAGCCGTTTGCTCGCTATCTTCTGCCGCTCGAGACGGTATCCCGCTTTCGCGACCTCAGCGAGGCTGATCGCAAGATGCCGTTGTCCCGACTCTCGCGCCTGCTGCCGTACCACACCTACGTTGATGTTTCGCAGGTCTGCGGTATTCTCAATCGTCTCAAGGCACGTGCCAAGTTAAGCGATCGGATCAGGATTCCGCTCTCTCACAAGGATGCGGGACTCTTTTTCTACCCGGGGCCCAAAGGCGCACCTTTCGTACTGATATGCGCGGGCGGCGGATTTGTGTACGTGGGTTCGATCCACGAAGGCTTTCCTTACGCCGAGGCGATGAACCGAAACGGTCTGAACGCTTTTGTTCTTCAATATCGCGTCTCCGGGGGCGGACGCACGGCAATGACAGACATGGCCGAAGGCCTGCACTACATCATCACACACGCCAAAGAGCTCGGCGTGAGCGAAACAAAATACGCTCTGATGGGAAGTTCAGCCGGTGCTCGCATGGCGGCTGTTATGGGTGACGTGGGCCTGGAAGCCTATGGTTTTTCTGACAAGTCCAAAGCCTCGGCAGTGCTCATGGCTTACACCGGCTATAGCGATGTTTCTTATAACGATCCGCCCACATTTATGGTGCAGGGAACGAACGACTACATTGCTCCGGTACGTGTCGTTGACTGGCGTATGCGGGCCATGAAGGAGCTCGGCATCGAAGTCGAATACATGCGCGTCGAAGGCATGCCGCACGGTTTCGGACTTGGGACGAAAACAGCGGCCGAAGGTTGGGTCGATCGTGCTGCGGCTTTCTTCAAGCGGCAGTTGGAGAGATCTTCAGGTAAAGGTTGAGATTTTCAAGGAATAGGATTCAGAACGGACGATATTAACCGAAGGCCCGCAAGCACGAGACTCACGGGCCCAGTTTTTGCTCAACGAAAGGATCTAATGCTCGTTCAGCCGATCGGCTACTGTTTCCTATCTCGCTCAGTGGTTTTCTTACCGACGCGTCCCGGCTGAGCGGCATACCAGTTGGCTAGCTGCTCGATCTCAGCATCTGTGAGCTTGCGGCTAAAGACTTGCATTTCGCCGAGCATATCTGACTGTCGGGCACCTGATCGGTAGTCCTTGAGCGCCGCTGCCAGGACCGTCGCTTGCTGACCGTGAAGTACGGGTACCAACCCGTTGTTGTTGCCGCGGGCGTCAATACCATGGCAAGCTGCACAGGGTGTGATGTAGCGCGAGGCGTCGCCCGAATTGACGAGTTCCGGTGCGGGTGTGGTCGGCGCTGATTTCTTGGCATTGCGTCCCGGGAGGTACTCGTAGAGCGCCGCCACGTCGGCAATCTGCTGATCGGTAAGCTTGGCGGCTGCAGCCGACATCAGGTCGGAGGCCGGTGTCCCCTTGCGTCGACCGTCACGGTAGTCAAGCAAAGCCTTGACGGTGACGGCATAAGGTTGCCCGGCTACATCAGGCCAATTAGGTGTATCGGCAATGCCTTCCTTGCCATGGCAGCTCGCGCAAAACTGCTTGCTGTGCACGGCAAAGCCGTTCATGACTTCCGCTTTGGGCATGGCCGCGACTACGCGCTCCCATTCTTTGGGCGAAAGCGCCGTCTTTTGCTTTGGTGCGGGTGCAGGCGCCTGTACTGCGACGTCTGACGTCATAGTCGAATTTTTTGCACCCGCCTGCTCGGGAATCACCGAACTGCTTTCTGCGGCAACAGCTGCGGCGGCTGCCGCAAGAAGACCGGTTGCGGCTAGATATTTCAAAGTCTTCATTGTCAATTCTCCTAACCGAAGGCATCGGCCGTGATGCTTCGCATCCAGGCTCGCAAGTATCGGGATGCAACCATGCGTTGTTCTCGCGAAGCGTCAAGATCCTGATAGCGAGCTCTCGTGTTTGTACGGGCAATCTTGCCGTTGACTATGCGGAACGTGTCGGCTACGAAAAGGCCCCAGTCGTCGCCCGCCAATGCGTAGCAGGTATTGGACCAGGCCGGTTCCGGAATGCCGGTCTGTGTTACTTTGCCGATGAGAGCCCTAACGCAGACTTTGGCTTGCGTGTTGGCCGAGTATCCGGACTTGGGCATGGCGTCGGCAATTGAGGCGTCTCCCAGAACGTAGACGTCGGGAATTTTCGTCGACTCAAACGTGCGTCGATTGATCGGACAGAAACCGCTGGCGTCTGTAAGACCAAAAGCGTGTGCCACATTGGCAGCCCGCATCGGCGGAACGATATTCAAGACGTCCGCCTTGATCTTTCCGCCTTCGGCCGTGACGGTTTTGGTGACCGGGTCGATTGCTAGCGGTTTGCCGCCGTCTTTTTGACGAATCCACTCGAGCCTGCAGTCGGATTTGGGCTCGACCATGTGTTTTTCAAGTTTGTCGTGGTAAGGCTGAGGCGGTCTAAAGCCGTAAAGATGGTTCCAGCCGAGAATCATCGTATCGTCGGTCACGAAGTCGTTTTTCGGGTCGACGATTACGACGCGGCTGCGTGGTTTGTAGTGACCGAGCCACTCGGTCATCAGAGCGCTGCGCTCGTAAGGGCCCGGCGGGCAACGGTACGGATTCGGGGGTGCGACGAGTACAACGGTGCCGCCGTCGGGCATGGCAAGAAGCTGTCGGCGCAGGATCTCGGTCTGTACGCCCGCAATCCAGCCCGAGGGAATTGCGGTGTTGGCAAGTTGGGCGCTGTAGCCATCAATCTTGTCGTAGAGCAGCTCGACACCGGGCGAGACGATCAGAGAGTCGTAGCCGAACTTTTGCACAGAACCGTTGACGGTGGCGACGACTTCCTTTTTTACGGGGTCAAGCGCATGCGCTACACCCTGCACGATCTTGACGCCGTGCGCGCGTAGGCCATCGTAGCTTACTGTGAGATCGGTCATAGAGACCGCACCGGTGAGGTGTTCGGAGCTGCCGTAATGGCGGATGAACACGGGATTGCGTTCGATGATGGTGACGTCGGCGTCGGGCTGCCACATCTTTAGATAACGCGCTGCCGTTGCGCCGCCCACCCCGGCTCCTACGATGAGAACGCGGTGTTTGGCAAGGCTCCTGACATTGGCTAGAGCGCCTGAGGCAGGCAGCATCGAGACAGCGGCAAAGCCAGCTGCCGTCGCCAGAAGTCGGCGGCGTGTGTAGAGCGAGGTCGCGCTGCGGCCCGCAAGGCCCTTGGTGTTAAAGGTATCAAACATCACGGTGTCTCCCCTTTGCTCGGTTGTTCGGGTGCGGACTTGCCCTCAGGTTTCTTTGGTAAAGCGGCAAAGAACGCGGCCATGCGCTCGAGTTCGGCATCGTTGTAACCGTCGGCAATGTGACTCATGATGGAGCTCGGACGGTCTTTGGAGCGGAATCGTTTCATCTCCCGCACAAAGACTTGGTGGTCCATGCCGGCCAGTCCCGGAAACGCCGAGTCGTTGGAGTAGCCGTAGGTGCCGTGACAGGCCGCGCAGGTGTGCGCAAAGGTTGCGCCCGACGGTTCTTTGGTGGAATCTGCCGGTTTGTCGGCGGCGTAGGCGACCGAAACAATGAGTACGGAGGCCGCCACAACAGTCAGATACTTCAGCTGTTTGGTTTGCATCGTGTCGTCTCCCTTATTGCAAAACAACCGCGAAGCCGACCACGAAGTAGCCGACGATCCAAAGGCCCAGCAGTGCGCTGGCCCAGAAGCCTAGACGTTCCAGACCGGCTGACGGGGTCCAGACGGCGCCGGGTTGTCCCGCCGTCGCAAGTCCCGCTTTCCAGGCTGAAATGAAGATATACGCCAGAGCCGTTCCGCCCACCAGAAGGAACGTCACAAAGAAGATGGCAAGACTCGGAACGTCCCAATGCACGGCCAGATTCATCGGGTTGAAGCCGGCAGATTCAAGGAGCGTGCCCACGCGCAGCGCTTCACGCACGGCGGCAAGCAGCACCGTCATGACAATCGTCATCACGAAAGCCATGTAGTTGCAGGTCGTGCACAGACGCCGGCGCTTCTGGATGAACGGCATTGCTACGAAGAAGAGTGCGCCGATCAACCCAACATAGGGCCAGGCCGACATCAGGAACCAGGATTGCTCGGAAGGCAGGCATGCCATCCAGACGATGCCCAACAGCACCACGAGGATGCCGCCTGCGCGGCCCAGGCCGAAGGCGACCTTTTCCAAGAAGTCGGAATACAGCCCGTCTTGCATGGTCTGGTGCGACTTGGAAAGCACCCAGCGGCGCATGCCGTAGATCCAAGCGGCTGTGACGGGCAGCGACAGAGCAAAGAAAAAGAGCAGTCTCGGGATGAGCACATAGTGCAGGCCGCGGCCGGACGTGTCAACCTGACCTTCGGGTGCATACCACTCCAGCCAATGTGTCGGAAAGAGCGCCTGGTTGGAGAGAACGTGCATGAGTGTGCCGCAGGCAAGGAAAAGCACCAAAGCGGCGGCAAGCCACAGGGCGGCTCCGCGGCCGTTATTTTCCCCTCCTTCCCTGTGAAGGATCGAATGAACGCGGTAAAGCGCGAGATAACCGATCATCAGCAGACCCAGGAACACCAGCGTCCAGACGGCCGAGAGCATGCTCGAGGCGTACCAGAACGGGTCGAAGATCACCTGCACGAAAAGAAGCGGCGCGACGCCCAGCACAATCGCGGCGCCCATGGCGGCCTTGGCCGTAAAGGCCATGGTCGAGCCAAGACGCAGCCAGTCGTCAGTCGCTTTGTAGCGGGCAAAGAGCGCGAGCCCTGTGCTGCCGAGCAGAATTGACACGGCGGCAATGTGCAGCGCAAAGGTCACGACGACCAACACCAGAAAGATGGCCGGATGCGAGGGCGCGCCCGCTGGGTCGGCCAGAGCCGCGGTCATGGCGGCAACGGCAGTTGTCAGATTTTCATTCATGATCACTTACCTCCCACGGGGTCCTTCGGAAAGCCTTTGACGGCGTAATTCGAGGCCCGTCGCGGATCTGTTTTCTGAACAGCGATGATTTCGGCGAGGAATTCGCTCATCACGTCGCGATCCAATTCGGGCAACGGCAGCGGCGGCATATAGACGATGTGTCCGCGATAAAGCCCTGCCGAGAGCCAGTCCTTAATGCCGGCAGCGTCGGCGTCAGGCGGGAAATACTTGGCGATCGGTCGGATGCCGGTGTCGGTGAGCGAATGGCAGCTTGAACAGGCGGCAATCGAAATCAGGCGGCCGGCTTCCAGACGCTCCCACTTGCCCTCGGGTTTGCGAAGGTTCTCCGGCATAAACGGGTGCGTGGCAAGGAAACCGTTTTTGGAGAGAACCGGCAATTCGCTCTTTACTTCCAGTGCCGGTACATCGCGGCCGATGATCTGGTTGGCATAGACAAAGCGGCCGGCCACCCAGGGCTTGCGAACGATCTCGCGGGCCGTTTCGCTTGGTGCGAGCCCAAGCACGAGGATGACGAGCGTGGCGGCGACGGTCAGCGGAAGATTCATGACGGACGGTCGCCAGGCGGTGAGCGCAAAGTACACGAGTGTGACCGCGAGGGCTGCCCACATCATCGTGGCAAAACTTTCGGGCATGCGCGTAGCCGAAACGATGGTGGCGTCCGACGTCAAAGTCGAAGCAAACCAATAGAGGCTCGCAGTACCCAATACGGCGCCCATAGCGCCCAGACCAGAGAGCGTGCGCGCGATGTAGCTTTTTTCAGCCGGATCCGCGGTCTTGGCTGCCGCAAAGCCGCCCACGACTCCGGTGATGGTGAGCATGAAGAAGAATCGAGCCGAGAGCTGCGCGAACATCGATTCTCCGAAGAAGGCCGAGAGCACCCCGCCCGTTTGGTACCACGAATCCTGACCGGGCCAGAGCATGAACGAGAGAATGCCCACGATGATGAGAAGCGTGCCGACGCTCGAGAGGGCAAAGATCGTGCAGTAGCGCAGATAGGTTTTGATGGGCACGCGGCCTGCGAGGTACACGAGCAGATAGACGCCGGCGACTTCGATCAGGAAGAACACCCATTCGGTGGCCCAGAGCCAGACGAAGTTGTGAATCAGCGCCGAAATGCCGCGGGGATTGGCGATTGTGGCGGCAAACCAGATGCCGGGGCCTGTGACGGAGCCGAGCACGTAGCTGAAGATCAGCAGGAAGGCGCCGTATTTGCGGATAAAGTCAAGATGCTGGGGCTGGTTGGCCGTCACCGCACGTCGTGCAAGCCACGCAAAGACAAGCGCGGCACCGACCGAAGCGTGCGAAAACAGCACGTGGATCGTGGCGATGAAGCCGATCACCCATCCCGCACCGATGCCGGGCTCAAGCCAGGCCGGGTAGAGTCCGAGGAACTCGTTCATGGGGGCTCTCCTAGTGGAAAAAAACAAAAAGCTTTTGACTCCGACGAATGCTCTCTTGTGAGAGCCTTTCGCCAAGGTTTGAGCCATTGTTATTGTTCGTTTCCTTTCTGTCTCTCCCTCTGTCGAACGGCTCCCGAATGTTTTCCCTAGTCCGTTATGCGGAGTTGCTCTACTTCTTTTGCCGATAAAAACGATTCCCGTTGTCCTCCCCTTTCTTCATTGATGCCCCAATCCGCCGAACTTTTTCGCTCTATCCCGAAGGAGTACCCATCGTTGTTCTTTATCTGGTCATCGATTCAATAGTTATTTTCTATGTGTGGTACTCATAAATTAATGAGTATGGTGCCGATCAGTCAATCTGAAGTGACTCTTAAGATTCTTTTAGAAATTTGAGTAACTCATTGTTTTGTAAGTGTATTGCTCAATATTCCAACGTTCTATAGATTGATGGAAAACAACTTCATGCCGATCGAGTTTTTCTATGTCCGAATATCTCGCCCAAAAGCACACTCTGTATGCGCAAGTGGGTCGTGTCAGCCGAGCCTTAGGGCAGAAGACGCGTCTTGAAATTATCGAGATCCTTGCTCAGGCTCCGCGAAGCGTCGAAACCATTGCTTCTCTGTTGCAGACCGACATCAAGAGCGTGAGTCAGCATCTGCAGGTGTTGGTCGAATGCGGTCTTTTGACGGTCGAACGCAAAGGGCGTTTTCGTTGGTACGCCGTGCGCTGTCAGGAAGTCTTGCAACTGGCGGTGCTGCTTCGCACGACGGCCGAGACACTTCTTGGGGCTCCGCAAACGGACGTCAAGGATGAACTCTCGCTGTCCGAAGGTCTGTCGCTTGCCCGGCAGGGAAAGCTTCAGCTCATCGACGTGCGTCCGCTCGAAGAGTTCCAAAGCGGACATCTGGCCGGCGCCCTGAGCATGCCACTGGCAAGTCTTTCCGAGACCATTACAAAACTGGACTCGGAAACTCCCGCTGCCGCCTACTGCCGCAGTCCCTACTGCTTTCTGGCACGGCAGGCTCAGGAAATCTTTGCCAAACACGGTAAGACGCTTTATGTGCTCTCCGACGGCGTACAGGACTGGAAGGCTTCGTCGCCTGAGTTGTTGACCATTTCAACCGATTCTGAGGAAAGTTAACGATGCATTTTGTCAAAACAATGGCCCCGGGGTGGTTTGCCTCCGTCATGGGTACATCGGTGGCCAGCCTTGCCGCTCAGCTGCTTTTTGCGGGAACCGCGACGGTGTGGATTGCCGACTCTTCACTACGCAGCGATAGCGATGTTGTTGGTGCTCGGCATCGCCGCCGTGCTTCGCATTCTCATCTACCCTCGCGCAGTCTTCGAAACGATCTCGCACCCTGTCGAGGGAAGTTTCTACGCGACCTTCCCTATCGCGTTATTGGTTATGGCAGGTCAATGGAGCATGCGCGGCATTGATCCCAATTGGGTCGCTTTGCTGTGGTGGACCGGCGCCATCGGCACCTTTGCCGCAAGCTACTTGATTCTCTTTCGGCTTTTTACGCTTGATCGCCTGAAGCTTCAGATGGTCACGCCCGCGCATTTCATCCCGGCGGTGGGTCTCGTGGTGATTCCGGTGGCCGGTGCCGGACTCGCGGCTCAGGCGCAAGGCTTGATGCGCGAGGTTTATTTCGGCGTCAACATGCTCGGCATGGGTGCAGGGTTCTTCATGTACATCGCACTGGTGGCCATCACTATGGCGCGTCATTTCCTGATGCCCGCCATCGAAGGCAAGATGACTCCGACGCTGTGGGTGCATCTGGCTCCTCTCGGTGTGATTCCGCTGAGTCTTTTGTCGCTTTTGCACGCCGCAGGCAACGAAGCCGCGATGAGCTACGGCTTGTTGGTCGCGATGGGCTTTATGGGGGCCTCGCTTTGGTGGCTTCTTTTGGCTTTGGCTATGACCGTTCGCAACGCGGTGCAAGGCAAATTGCCCTTTGCGCTTTCGTGGTGGGCGTTCGTCTTTCCGATCGGCGCGATGACCGTGTTGAGCATTCGACTTTCTAGCCTTGCGAACCTTGAACTTCTCGGCATGATTGCCTACGGTCTGATGGCTCTGCTCCTGACCGTCTGGTTCGCGGCAGCCGTCGGTACACTCCTTGGGTTATTCCGAGGCTGTGTGATTCCGCCCAAAGCGGCGACGGCTCAATCGCACTGACAATAGAAAATGCCGGCAAAGCTAAAAAGCTCGCCGGCATTTTCTTAACTTCCGGTGGTGCTCAGAGCACTACGACTTCGTGTTCTCTTCCGTCCAACGGTGGAAAATCGTTGCGACGATCGGGCCGGAAATGTTGTGCCAGAAACTGAAGATGGCCGAAGGCAGAGCGGCCAACGGCATCGTGGCAAAGTGTACGGTCGCAAGCGCCACGCCAAGGCCCGAGTTCTGCATGCCGACTTCGATGGCCAAACACTTTCTCTTGGCCAGATTCATCTTAAAGAGCTTGGCGGCGAGATAACCCACTACGTAGCCCAGACCGTTGTGCAGAACAACCACGGCAAACACCAGCGGACCGCTCTTGGCGATATTGGGCTGGCTGACGGAAACGACGGCCATCACGATCAGCACAATCGACACCACGGAAATGAGCGGCAGGCAGGTTGCGGCAACGGCCACGCGTTCCTGACCGAGAATCGTATGAATGGCCACGCCGATGGCGATCGGAATCAAAACGATCTGGCAGATTGACCAGAACATGCCCAGCGGGTCGATTTCAATCCACTGGTGCGCAAAGAGCCAAATCAGAGCCGGGGTTACGATGGGCGCCAGAAGCGTCGTGCAGCTGGTGATGGTAACCGACAGCGCCGTATCGCCGCGCGCCAGGAAGGTCATGACGTTGGAAGAGGTTCCGCCCGGGCAGCAGCCTACAAGGATCACACCCACGGCGATTTCGGCCGGCAGTTGCAGCACGATGCAAAGCAGATAAGCAAGCGTCGGCATGATGATGAACTGGGCGAGGATGCCGATCAACACATCCACGGGTTTTGAGAGCACCAGTTTGAAGTCATTGACCGAAAGGGTCAGACCCATGCCGAACATCACCAAACCCAAAAGCGGAGAGATCCAACCGGCCAGCGGTTTAAATGGGTCGGGCGCGGCATAGGCGATTGCCGCAAAGACAAGCACCCACAGGGCAAACGTTTTATTGACAAATTGACTTAAGGCGGCAAGCGCTTTCATATTTTTATCTCCCGTTATCTTTTCAAGCTTTTGTCGTTCTACGTGTTCGCTTGATGTTTATTTCTCGGCATATAGCCTATTCCGACGATTTTAGGAGCGGCTATTTCACTTGTCTTGAGGCAAATGCCCTAGATCATTTGCCGTATGACCAGCGACTGCAGGAAAAAAGAAACCGGCTCGGATTCTCAAGGATTTCTCCTTTTTGAATCTTTGCCGGTCTACGGAATTCGCTTTATGAAGAATCAGCGAATGCCGAATTTTGCCTTACTTCATCTTGACGACGTTGGTACCTGCCGCGCGGCCAAAAGTCATGATGTCGGCAATGGCGTTGCCGCCCAGACGGTTGGAACCGTGGATGCCGCCGGTGACTTCACCGGCAGCGTACAGACCCGGAATGACCTTGCCGTTGACGTCAATGACCTGAGCGTTGACATTGATCTTGATGCCGCCCATCGTGTGGTGAACGGTCGGCACCTTCTTGCAGGCGTACCACGGACCTTCCGTGAGGGTTGTATCAGCCTTGTTGTCGGCCTTAAAGCCCAACGGATCCTTCATTTCGCCCTTGACGATCTTGTTGTAGTTGTCAACACTTGCCTTGAGCTTGTCGGGATTCATGCCGGTCTTCTTGGCAAGTTCCTCAAGCGTATTGGCTTCGACGACTGAGCCGAGAGCAACCATATCGCGGATCGTGGCGCCGTTGGCGTCAACCCAGTCGCGGCTCGGATAACGAACCTTATTGACCACGACATAGTAGGTGCTCTTGGGCTGCGCGAAGATGGCGCCGGCCAACACGTCGCGTGCAGCGCCTTCGTTGACGAAGCGATCGCCTTCAAGGTTCACGAAGATGCGGTTGCGGCCCGACGTACGGATGTTTTCCATCAGGCCAGTACCCGGCGTGCCGCACGGGTGAATCTGGATGTCGTCCAGATTGATCAGATCAGCGCCGTGTTTCTTGGCGATGAGCAGGCCTTCGCCCTGAGCGGCCTTTTGAATGTTCGTGCAACCAATCGAGTTATCAAGTTTGACGCTCTTCCAAACGCCCGTATTGACTTCCTGGCGGAACTTGATGTTGGCGCCGAAACCGCCGGTGGCAATCACAACGCCGTCCTTGGCATTGAGAATAACCTGCTGGCCGAAGTGCTTGGCTGTGACGCCTGTGATGCGGCCCTTATCCTGCAGCAGGTCGGTTGCCTGGGTATCGGTCAGCACCTGGATGGCGCCGTTCGTACCCTTGATGACCTGTTCAAAGCTGCGAATGTAGGTGTTGCCGGAAGGAGTGGCCGGATAATGGCTACGCTGCCAAAGGGCTCCTGTAGCCGTGCCGATTTCATCCTTAAACTTCACGCCCATGCTCTCGAGCCATTCGACCGACTTCATGGAGTTCTGAGTCAAATACTTTACGAGTTCCGGATTGCCCTTGTTGTGGCCGCCCTTCATCGTCTGGTCGTAGAACTTCTCGAAGCTATCTTCAATGCCTTGTTTGCCTTGGCGTTTCGGGTCAACAGCATTCAGTGCACCTTCGGAAACGTTCGTGGAACCGCCGAGATAGCCCAGCTTTTCAACAACAATGACTTTCTTGGCGCCGGCCTGATAAGCGGCAATGGCTGTTGCAAGACCGGAACCGCCGCCGCCGATTACAACGACGTCAGCATCGTAGGTCTTGGTGCCGGCCGGATGCTTTTCAACCTGTTCGGTCAACTTATCGATATTGCCACCGGCCTGTTCAAGGCACTTTTCAACGCCGCTCAACAGAGCCAAACTGGAAATGGAAGCGCCCGTAATGGCGTCAACGCCGAGAGACTGATACTTCAGGATCTTGTCGGTCATCAGCTTGAGAGCCACCCGCCCTACGCCGATTGTTTCAAGGTTCTTGGACGTGTCGATCTTTTCGATGCGGTTCTTACTGACCGTCACTTTGACAGTAACCGGAGCGTTATGGCCGTTAACGGTAGCCGTATAGGTGCCGGGCTTGAACGTCGAAGGAGCTGTCTTAGCCGCATCGGCTGCTTGCAGGGCCGTTGCCGTACCGGCAGCAAATAACGCCGTCAAACATGCTGCACATACCTTGCGCATACTCATATTTCTCCTCTCCTTTTCGAAACAGAGCAATGAAACGATATGTCTGAGGCGGACAAGAAACACTGCAGGTTTTAGGAAAAGCCTTAAGCGATTCTTATGGGTCTCAACCTATTTGAGTGTACGCCGGAGTTTGAATTTTTGAAGAGTAAAAATTAGGTAAAAACACTTAATCAACAAAATGGTGTTTTGAGTCGGTTTTGAATTGTCTCCGAACAGCAACAAACCCGCCCCATCCGAAGTCGAAGCAGGTTTGAGCTAATCGAGATCTCTTATAAAGAGAAAATCAGATTAGAAGCGGTGACGCAGGCCGATCATCACGCCCCACACGGAAGGATCAATGTCCTGAGCGCCGACATTGTCGATGCTATCCTGGTTGTAGGTCACAACACCGTAGACGTCGGTTCGCTTGGAGAACGGATAGTCGTAACCGGCAGAAACGATCCAACGGGGCAGTTCGTCGTTACGAGTCTTTTCGGAGGATTCGCTGTCAGCCGCTTCGGCGTCCAAGTAGGCGGCGCCCACCATGACGGTACCGCCTGCAACAGGAATACCGGCGGACACACCAAGACTCCAGCCCTTCATGCGATCAGCAAAGCCGTTGCCGCTATTGAATTTGCTAACGTCCTGAATGACGCCCTTCATCTTGCTGCGCTTGATTTCGTCAAAGTACTGAGCACCGGCGTAGAGCTTGACCACTTCGAAGTCATAGTTGCCGCCGAAGGTCACGGTCAGGCTGTCATCCTGATCACCGAACTGAAGATCACCATCCGTGTTATTGGCAATGATAGATTGAGAGCTGTAGTTGATGCTGTCAACGGCGAAGTACAAGCTCAGAGGACCGTTGTCATAGGAAGCACCGATGGCGTAGTAACGATCGCTCGAGGATTCGTTTTCTTCACCCCACTTCTTTTCGACTTCAACACCTGCAATGTTTGTGTACTTGTCGCTGACCTGATTACCCATGTCGTACTGAGCGAACACCTTGAAGCCGGCGAAGCTCGGGGTTTCGTATGCGATCATGTTGTCCCACATGCCGGCGCCCATGGCCCACGTACCGGCCTGAGCGGAGTAGTCACCCCAGGACGTACCGAAGACGGACAGTTCACCGTACTTGGCCCAGGAGCTCACGCCACCGTTGAAGGAGCCAATGCGACCGAAGGCGATCTTACCGAAGCTGCCCTGAACGAAGAGGCTCGATTCACGGTTGAACATGACGTCGTCGTCAATCCCCGTATCAGACTTGGTGCCGTTTTCGAGGATGAAGCCAACCGTCAGGCCGTTGCCGAGGACTTCCGTACCCTTGATGCCCAAGCGGGAGCCGGAAGCCATACCGGATTCCATCGAGAAGGAATCAAAATCGCAGTTGGGTTTGGTGGAATCAGTGTCGCCGTGGACATACTGAAGCCCCGTGTCAACGATACCGTAGAGCTGAACGTCAGCAGCGAGAGCCGGCGAAAGCACCGAGAACTGCAACAGCAGCCAAAGTCTTTTTCATGATTTATCTCCTAGTCTTATTCAGACCTGCAAGGAAAAATAGTTTTTTGCAAAAATCGCCGGATCGGAACATGAGCTAAAGGACTCTTGTAAAGACTTAAACTCAATCCGGCGGAAGTCCGTTCGGACAGGCTCGATCTTGTCACCAGAGTCTTTTAGGCACCAAGAAAATAGTGAAAGAAAGTGGCTTCGGGTGGAGGTTGACCCTAGGGTAAAAACAACACAAAGCCTTGTTTTTCTCAAAATCGCCCATGTCACGGGCTGTTCAAAGCGTCGTCATCAGTAGCGCTGCGGCCGATTCAGAAGAGTGATCCAGGCAATCTACGTTGCGTCAATGGTTGACGCGTTTACTGCAATGATTTACTCATCGGACACGAGGGCAAGAGGCTATGGTTGGCGTAGCCTTGCCTTTCCTCAGGAGTGAACATGAACAACAAAACCGAGCAGACTGACACCAATCAAACGACTATCGAAGGTTGGCCTTCCCCTCCTCCCGTCAAAACCTATCTGCCGGCTGACGACGGTGCAAAGGCACAAAAATGCACGACCGTGCTTCATCGGTATAAGGGCGCGAACAGGCCTCGCGGCTTTGTTGTGCGAAGCCTCTGGGTTTGGCCGCACGGGCGCATTGAGTCTATCGGTGCAGGACTGGCTGCCGCCTATGACGACACCAACCATCGCATGACGATTCTCAACCAGGTCGGTGAGCGAATCTCTTCTTTGTGGTTCGAAGATCTCGAAGAAAGCTGTTTCAATGGGCCGTCGTCCTCTATGCGTTTCGACATGCCGGAAAAACGTTTCTTTTCCGACGGACGCATTTTTTTGAAGACGAAGAACGACGGTTTCTTCCATCTTTTCGATGAAAAACTCAATCTCGTCAGCGATAACGACTATATCGAGGCCGGTCGAATGTTTGACCACGGTGTTACTTGGGCACGGAAGCCTGATGGACGTTGCGTTGTTGTCGATACGGCCGGCACAGAGCATGTTCCTCAACCCCATTGTGTTGCAATTCGCAAATTCACCGCTGGGGTTGCTCCTTTCAGTTCCAAGGAAGTTATTCCGACCGGCGTTGAAGACGGATACGAGGAGATGGGCAACTGGGGCCTCATTGACGGCACAGGCAAGGTTGTCGTTCCCTCACAGTTTCCTTTCCTGGTGCCTTTGGGTTGCGGTTTATTTGCGGCTGTCCGCGGCGAATGCCGTCTCAAACTGAAATATCCTGTCGGCAAACGCCCCGATGATTGGGACTGGCATGTTATGGCCAATAAGGTCTACCTCAACGATGCGCGGTGGGGAGTCATCGACAGCCAAGGACGCACGCTTGTGCCGTTTGAGTTCACCTTGATCAAAGCCATTGTCGACCGTACCAAGGATTGCACCGACAACACGGTCTATCCGCATCTCTTCTTCGTGCAGCAAGGAAAACGCAAGTGGAGGTTGTGGGACGCGAGAAAACAGGAACTGCTGCCTCAGGAATTCATTGATGTCCCGGGCTTTCCCACGTATTGGGGTAACAACATTGTCAATGTTGTGCCTCAAGGTTGGACCGGCGGCAACGCTCTTTTTGACGTTGAAACGCTTGAGGAAACCGAACCGCTTTGCGAAACAAATATTGTTCCGATTAACCACCAGCAGATCTGTCTTTTAGACGATTACCAAGTTGCACGTGTTGTCTACGACCAAGGTCAGATTTGTCCTCCTTTGCTTGCATTCTCTAAGTCGTTCCTTGCGCCTGAAGAAATTCGATTTTGCGAGAAGCTTCAGGACAAGATGAAGGTCTTCTACTCTCATCCCGACGAAATCGGTTTGTCGCTTTTCAACGACTGGCAGGATCAAGCGCTTGGCATTGAGGAGACGAAAAAAGGCTGGCACTTGGCACGGCTTGAGTTCGTCAAGAACGCTTGATGACAGCCTATTGATTAGGGGGCGCTTCATAGGTGTTCCCCCTCAATCACAGATTTGACAGGCATAGGGAGCATTGGAACGGGCATACAGTCGGGTCGGTGCATGTTTGAGGGTTCTTCAGGAAAGTAATCTTGTTGTAAGAAGACAGTTATTCGTCCTGATGCCTCCTATGCTTCTTTTGTTCAAATCGCTTGTCTTTCTCAGATTGCTATTTTTTGTTATTTCTCTTAAAAAAGTTATTTTCATTAAAAAAATTAACTCACTTAACTTATTTATTTTGTTTATTTTTGCAAGATTTATTTGTTTAGCATTTTTGCGTAGAATAAGATAAGTTACTTTGATGGGATTTGCATTATTCGCTCAATGAATATAATATGCATCTCGACATTTGATGTTTATGTTTAATAGGTGAGGAGATGCTATGTTATTTGCTCTACCCTTGAATGCCAATTCCCGTGCGAAAAAAATTAAGGCAATCAAATCCGGTCAACAAGGTCTTTGCCCAGCCTGCATGAAAGAGGTTTATTCCCGTTGCGGGAAATATCGGATCAAACACTGGGCGCACTTTCCTAATTGCAATTGCGTTGTTCAGTGGAAGCCAGAAACGCCATGGCATCGGCAATGGAAGTCAGAATTCCCCGACGAGTGGCAGGAGGTTGTTCTTCACGATGAGAAAACGGGCGAAAAGCATGTTGCAGACGTAAAGCTTCCGACTAATTTAGTTCTCGAATTCCAACATTCCTCAATCTCGGAAGGCGAGCTTCAATCACGTAACGATTTTTACAAGAATCTATTTTGGGTCGTTGATGCAAGATCTTCTTTTCACGATTTGCTGAACGAGATGCAACATGCTGGAAACATTGTCAAAGCGAAAAGAAAAATAAAAGCTGTGCCTTTGGTTCCGATTCAAGGCTGTTACGTCATTAATTATCCTGAGAAGATTTTTCCAAAGAGATGGTTAAACTGCACGGTTCCTGTCATTTTTGACCTGAGCGGAAAGGAGGATTCAAGTGATGATAATGTGGCGAAACTAGACAAACCCAAAACTCTTAATCCTAAGATATCAGACTTTTACACCTCCATATTGTTTATTCGTCAAACGCTGTGGGTACTTCTTCCAAGAGTAAATCAGCAGGATCCAGTAATGGCACTTGCTATACATCGAAATGATTTTGTAGAAACCCTTCGTTCTAAGGGACAATTATTTGCCCCTCTCGCAATTCTGTCGCTTTCTGAGAAGAAAGTGCTGCCACCTATTCGTCGAAAGTTCCATTTCTGAAGTTTGCACTTTTATCCTTGCGGCAAGTGTTCATTCAACCTTCGCCGCGTTTTGTTGTGTTCCGTTTCCACACTCTGCCCGTTCGGCTTCCTTCTTCTTCCTCTGTTCTTATTCCCATCCCCCGTTTGGGGGTATCGGAAAGAACTAGTTCTTTCGAAAATTCGGCTCAGGAAGGACGCCTGCAATGTTCGGCAGGCGCCTGATTACAAAAAAAGAGGAAACAACAATGAATCGTCGCAAATTCCTTCTGAGCTCTACGGTTGCCGCCGCAGCTTCCGCTTCACTGCCCGCTTTGGCAAGCACGACTGAACGCTTCTCCACAAAACAGCGTCCGGTTGACACGATGAACCGCATCGAAGGCTGGACTCAGGGCAAGGTCAAACCCGTTAAGGTTCGCAATCTTATGATCGGCGAAGGTCGTCCGAAGATTTTTGCTCCGACGACCGACAAGAACGAAGCCGATATGCTCAAGACTCTTAAAAACTTCTCCACGATCAAGGCTCTTGACATGGTCGAAGTTCGCATCGACTACCTGGGACGCTTGTCGCCGGCCAAGTTTGCCGAGATAACCAAGAAGGCCTATGAAGCCGCAGGCAGCAAGGCAGTACTCGTGACGCTTCGAAACGGCACCGATGGCGGTCCTTTCATCGCCGAAGACAAGTACTACGGCGAAGTCTACGAAGCCATCATTCGTGACGGCAAAGCAGACGTGATCGACATCGAGCTCTTCCGTGATCGCGCCATGATCGAGCGCCTTGTGAAGCTCGCTCACGCCAAGGGCATCAAGGTCATCATCAGCGAACACGAGTTCAAGTTCACGCCCGACGAAGCCGAACTCATCCGTCGCATGCAGCTCGAACAGGCTGCCGGCGCCGACATTCTCAAGATCGCCGTGATGGCCAACTCTCCGGAAGACGCTCTCACCGTGATGACGGCCACCGCCAAGATGCGCCACTACTATTCCGACCGTCCGATGCTCACGATCGGCATGGGCAAATGGGGTGCCATGACCCGACTGGCAGGTGAAGGCTTCGGATCCGATCTGACTGTCGCCAGTGTCGGCGGCAAGGCGAGCGCCCCGGGGCAGATTCCTGCTGACGAATGTCTGGCTGTGCTCGACACGTTGCACCGTGCCATGAATCCTTAATCGCCCAGGCTTTGATTACCGGTTTCGCGCCCCATGTGGTTCGTCCTTGTGGGGCGTTTTTGCGTCCTGAGCCAGCGCGGTTCTTTCCATTGCATCCCGATTGTTCTTGTCGCGATGCCTTGCCACGTGTTTCATGCAAGCACCTGGATGCGGCACATCACGGTGGTGCCGTATGACCCGAAAAGATCCGGCTGGCAGGACAGCGTCGAGCAGTTTATTGCTGATGCGCTTGCCGTCGGCGGCGGCTCTGGCGACACGGCTGTGCTGACGGCGTTGGCGCGGGACTCCTATTCGGCTCTCAAGTGGCTCGAATCCACCGGCGTCTTCTTCGGTCCGGTTTTTACCGCGAAGTCAGGTTTACATCCGCGATGCTTTGCGATGCCCGGCAACTCCGCAGGCCGAAGCTACGTGCTTGCCATGGCGCGATGTGTGAGAGACGCCGGTGCTGCATTCCGACTCAACAATCAGGTGGTGGGCTTTGAAAGAATCCCTTCGGGCGGCTGGATCGTGAACGTGAAGGAATCTGCCAGCGGCAAAACAACATCGAAGACCTATGTTGCGAAAAGCCTGGTGATCGCTTCCGGGGGCTTTACGGCGGACCGTAAACGCTGCGCACAAATTGATCCGCGCCTGACGGCCGAAGTGCACACGACAGCCAATCCTTACGGTACCGTTTGGGACGGCGCAACGTCTGAGATTTTGGACGCCGCACAGGCCGTGGGCGCCGCGGTGACTGACGGCTTCGGCCTGCAGCTTCTGCCCTTCTGGGGCGGTCGATTGCTGGACTACGACGGCGGCGACATCTATGTGAATGCCGTAGGCGAACGGTTTGTGAACGAATCGCTTCCTTGGAAGGTCATCACCGACAAGATGCTTGACCTTGAAGACCGCAGCTGCTGGGTGATCACGGACGCCCGATCGCACAAGGGCGCCATGCTGGGGCTGAAGTTCATCAACGGCATTGTCTATAAAGCCGACACCATCGAAGAGATGGCTAGCCGTATGCACGTCTCCTCCCCGGTTCTCAAAAAGACGATCGAGACCTACAACAAGAGCGTGGATAAGGGGTACGACGAGATCACCGGGAAGACGATCTTTTCTCAGCGCATCGAGCAGCCGCCTTTTTACTTCGGCCGGGAATCAATCTACATACACACGACGCTCGGCGGCATCCGCACGGATGAGCACGCGCGCGTTTTGTCGGTGCAAGGGGTACCGATGCAGGGGCTCTTCGTGGCAGGAGAAATCGCTGGCGGCATCTTCGGCACCGACCGACAGGGCGGCGCGAGCATGACCAACTGCCTTGTGATGGGGCGACGTGCCGGTAAAAATGCGGCGATCAACGCCAGAAAAGGTTGACCGCCGCGAACCGGTTGCACATTAAGCTCATTGTTTCTTATTCGTACGCTTGATTGTGTAATTGAGCTTCGACTCGATGCGCTTGAAGTCTTTGGTGAGCATCGTGAGCGTCTGATTCATCGGGTCATAAAGGAAATTGGCTTCGGGTTTTCCGTCGTCTTCCACAAGTTGCCACACCGTGGCGTCCTCATCTTCCGTCGTACCGCGCTGGGTGAGGCGTTTGCCGATTGACTCAAACGTCACGTCCTTGCCCTTTTCCGCTTCCAGATAGGTCATCGCAAGGTGATACGCTCCGTCGCCGCTATAAGAGCGGTGGCGCACCGTGAGCTGATAGCGGATGCCGGGGCAGGAAGCCGCAGGCAGCACGCCTTCGAAGTATTCCTCTTCCCACGGACCGAGCGACGCGTCCACGTCAGATTTGGACTGCGAGGCAATGAGTTTCATGCGCTTTTCAATGGTCCAAACACCGTCTTTGTGACGCAGATTCTTGGTGTCGTCGTCTTCCACATTCCAAACGTAGCCGCCTTTGGGCTGTGACCGGCGCTGCAATGTCTCATGCTTCTTTCCGGCGTCTGAATACAGGTGAGCGAGCTTTCCGTCGGGACTGAAGAGCACGTAGAAGTCCGAAAACCGGGCGTCGACCGAGCCGATGCGAATTGCCTTGTTAAAGAGCGTGTATGCCGTGACCGTTTCGTTGGCCTTAAGGATCGGTTCTTTGGGAACAACCGTCTGCACGATCGGCATCAGTGCCGATTTTTCCATGACGGGCGGTGTAGTTTGTTGAGGTGCCGTACATCCGGCCAACACGACGCAACCGATCACTGCCAACGAAAGCTTCTTCATATTTTTTGTTCCTCGACGAAAAACGCGGCAAGTAGGACTCGCCGCGTCAATACTGCATCAGACGTTTTCGTTCGTCTTGTCTGCACTCTTATTTTGCCCGAATGCCTTCCAGGCGAGCCAGACAACCGCAATCAATAGTGCAACCGTCAGTAAACCACCAAAGCCGTGGAACGGAAAACCGAAGTGCCCGAAACCGTGGTGCATGCCATCGCCGAAGCGCGCAAGCCAGTCGCAGCCGATTCCGAAGTGAAATCCGCCGGGCATGCCTCCCGGCAGCAAAAACCAAACAACGGCGCCGATGGCCAAAGCGATTGCGAGAAATTTGGCGGGCAGCTGAATCAACAGAGCAACTAGACCTGCGAGAAGCAAGAGTTCGAAGAAAAAGTGCATGGTGAAATCCCGACAGTATTTGATGAGAACAATTATCACCTCACATTGCGACAATAACTTCGAGCTTTACCTAACTTTGCCTTTCTTTGAGTTTCGTACAGTTATGGATGTCATGGAGAACCGATAGGTAAAAAAAGAGCGTCGAGGTATTTGATTTGGAAGCACCTATCGACGCTCTTCAAAATTGTCACTGAACTTGCTTTTGTTGTTCTGTGTTATAGCGAAATCCTACGATTGGAATGGCAGCCACTGTTTTTTCAATTTCTTTCCACTCGGATTTCTCCGGCTTGAAGTCAAGCGAGCGCAGGTTTTCGTCGAGGTGCTACAGCTTGGTGGTTCCGGAAATCAGAGCGGTCCATTCTTGCCGGTACCGAGCATGCTGAACGGACGCGGCCGCAATTGAGAGGACTGCGACAACAAACTTCAGAAAGCCGCGGAGCTTCGTGACCACCGCGTTTTCTTTTCGGTCGTTGTTGTATTTCTTCAAAGTGTCGGCTTCATTACGATCTTCACGACCGGATCGGTTTTCGATGTCAGGCGCTCAAAAGCATGTTGCAGGCCTTTAAGCCCTACGATGTCGGTGATGTTGTAACGGTCTGGATCAATCATGCCGTTGGCAATAAGTTCAATCGTTTCGGAGAATTCCTTGCGCGTGCACGAGACACTGCCGATCAAGTGCGTTTCGCGTAGTACCAGGCGGTTGATGTCGATGTCAATCGACGGATCAATGGTATTGCCGACGGTGACGACCTTGCCGCTGGGTTTCACAGCATCCAATGCCGCGGCCATGGCAGCCGATGAACCCACGGCTTCAAAGACGACGTCAAACCCGCCGTTTGAAACGGCATTGTACATTTCGCGGCGGTCGGGATTCTTGCCGTCGAGATAAGCGTCAAAGACGCCGATTTCACGGGCTTTGGCTAGCTTCCTATCGTTCGTCCTAGACATCGCCACAAAGGAAGCCCCGGCTTTCTTTGCCAGTTCTCCCATCATCTGAGCAATGATGCCGGTGCCGACGACCAGAACCTTGTCGTTTAGTTGCATCTTTGCCTGGTGGATGGCGTGGTACGCCACCATCAGAGGATCAATCAGAGCGGCGGCGGTGTCCGTGACATTGTCGGGCAATCGATAAGCAAGTCGCGCCGGCCCCACGAACTCTTCGGCATAGGCGCCGTTGCAGACGAATCCGATGTAGTTGGTGCCGTTGACATCGCGGCACAGGTGTTCGAGCCCGGCCTTGCACATGTCGCATTCGCCACAATAGAGGTTGGCCCAGAAGACGACACGCTCGCCCACCTTGAAGTCACTTGTGCCGGGATCGGTGACAACGCCGCAGAATTCGTGTCCCATCCAGAAGTCGCCCGTGTGGTTCGGGTTCCAGCCTTTGCCGGTCATCCACATATGAATATCGGAGCCGCAAACGCCGGTGGCCGACACCTTGATGCGGATGTCTCCAGGACTCAGTTCGGCAACAGGGACTTCCTTGACTTCGATCTGTTTCGGGCCGGTCAGGACGGCGGCCTTCATGGTGCGTGACATGAGCTTCTCCCAATGCGAAAAAGGTTTACGGTTAAAGGCACTGGTAGAAGTAAAGTTCTTATTTTTTAGAAGGACAATTTTCTTTACGAGCGTCAACCAAAGGTTCATGCTCAAGTTCGAGTTTCCTTGGTGGCCTCGTCAATGAAGTCCTTGAGTCCCGCAGAGGGCGTTTTGGTATAGATCAAGCCGAAGCGTGCCGTGAGCGGCCACTCGATCGGAATCCACCGAAAAAGCGGATGGGCTTCCGTCCAGTACGGGATGTTGAGAATCACGCTGTCGCTTGCCTGAGCACGGTTGAAGACTTCCAGATCGAGGAAGTTGAATTCGAGCTCACGCGGCACCGGTGTTTTGGCCTCAAGCGCATCGCGAGCCGCATCGAAGTCTTCCAGAAGGTCGCGTTCCAGCACAAAGAGCTCGTAGGACAACAGTTCGTCGACCGTGACGCTTGTTTTTCCTGCCAGCGGGTGCGTTGCCGCCACGCAGCATCCAATAGGCACTCGCTCAAGAACCAGTCCGCTTCAGTCGTAGTGCGAGAGAAAGCGATCGTCAAAGACGCCGGCAATGACGTCAATTTCACTGCCCAATCCAGTGAGGATTTGATCGGCACGACGACGATCATTGGCATAGGAAATCAACCGGATTCGAGATGCTGTCGTTGAGAGTCGTTTTTGTAGCCGATACCACAGCTCGACGACGTATCGCCCGGAAAATACGTCCGAAGTGCCGACGTTGATATCACGACTATCCGCGGCGGTACGAACGTCTGCCAGCAACGCATCGCCGTGCTGCACGAAATTCTGTGCCTTGCTTTGCAAAACAGATCCGGAACGCGTGAGCACAAGTCCCCGCGGCGTTCGCTCGAAAAGAGTTGTCCCTATTCCTTCCTCCAATTGTTCGATCTGCTTGATCAGAGCTGTAGGCGAGACGTAGAGGAGCCTGGCGGCCTTGGAAAAGCTCTTTTCGTGGGCACAGACGAGAAAGGCGTTGAGATAGCGGTGACAAAGCGAAAAGCGCGGCATGGCAAAACAGACATCTGGCAGAAATATCCTCTCGGGCAAGCCTATCACAGCGCTAGCCTGCAGATTACCCCGGTGTTAGACTGATTTCGTTACACGTTTCGTTCTGTATCGAAATGGATTTCAATACTTTGTTGGTTGTTTGTCCGCTGGTCTTTCTTGGCGGCTTAGTCGACGCCGTCGGTGGCGGCGGCGCTCTGATTGCCGTGCCTGCATATCTACTGGCAGGCATCCAGCCGCATATGGCAATCGGTACCAACAAACTCTCAAGCTGCATGGGCAAGGCCGCGTCAATCTTCAAGCTCGCCCGCAGCGGTTTCGTGGATTGGAAGCTAGCCCCTCTTCCCGTTTTGGTTTCCTTTGTCGGCAGTTACGCGGGCGCGTCCATTGCTCTCAACCTTCCGCCGGAAGTCTTTGAAATTATCCTTCTGGTCTTGCTACCGATCGTTGCCGCAATTGTTTTGCGCAAACGTAAGCACGACTCAGAACACATCGATATGCCGTATGCGAAACGAGTCGGCATTTTGTCTTCCTGCGCTTTTGTGTGCAATGCCTACGACGGGTTTTATGGTCCCGGTTCCGGGACGTTCCTTCTCGTGTCTTTTTCCACATTCGGCGGCCTGGATGTGCGCGAAGCTTCCGGTCAAACAAAGGTCGTCAACATTGCGGGAGCCGGTGCAGCGCTTGTGACTTTCGCTCTGGCAGGACAAGTCGACTGGCATCTCGGATTGATTGCCGGGCTCTTCGGAATTGCCGGGCATTATCTGGGTGCAACGCTTGTCGTTAAAAACGGCACTGCAATCGTTCGGCCCCTCATTCTCGTCGTGCTGCTTGCTCTTTTTACCAAGACGCTTTGGCAATACTTCGCATAAAAGGACCACTTTCACAGAAGGTAGATCTTAGTGTATCGAGTTTGATTTGCATCAAAGATTTACACGGTTTTCCTTCGGATTCCGTAAATATATACACGGAATCCGAACATAACGCGTGATTTAGCCGTCTAGAAGCCGTTTTGCTGTCATGGTTGCTTCGTGATGTCAATCCCGAAGAATTGCACCGAAATCTTGCCCAGTTCACCTGAGGTTCGCAGTTCTGCGATGGTGTCGTTGACAACCTTTCTGAGCGATTCGGTCTGCGGCGATTTCTTCAACGGAATACCTATTTCTCCTGCCTGCGGCGTATAAAGCGCAATTTTGATCTTGGCATCCGGATGAGCCTTGGTGTAGTCCAGGTAGGTCACTTCCGAGTTGAGCGTCGCGTCGATGCGCCTGGAGCGTAAAAGCTCAAACGTCTGGTTGAGATCGTCCACACCGATCACCTTGGCTCCCGCTTCTTCAGCAGCCAGAGCATAGGTGCTTGAAATGGTGTTGGCCGTCGTTTTGCCTTTGAGATCCTGCATAGTCTTGATGTCGGCGCGATCGTTGTTGACAATCACCGCGACGCGGTCATAGGCGTAAGGATCCGAGAAGCTGTATGCCTGACTGCGTTCTTCGGTGATGCCCACTCCGTTGATCATCAGGTCATAGCGCCCCGCATCGAGCCCCGCGAGCAGCCCGTCCCATTTGCCTTCGACAAATTGAACCTTGACGCCGATCTTTTGGGCGATTCTCTCGCCGATCGCCACGTCAAAACCGGTGAGTTTGCCGTCTTTATCGTGATAGGTCCACGGAGACCAAGTTCCTTCCATGGCAATCGTTATCGTGCCGCGCGACTTGATCGTTTCCAATAGATCCCGCGTATGTGCTTGAGCTGCTTTGGCAGCAGGCTCAGTCTTAGCGTCTTCTCCGCACCCTGTGAGGGTCACTGCCAATAAAACGGCGGATGCGAGCATCGTCAGTGTTTTGAGGTTTCTTGTCATACGTTTTATCCTTTTCCAGATCAATTGGGCGCTTGGTGCTCAGGCAAGCGTTTCCAAAAATTCTTTTGTTCGGAGTTCTTTCGGGTTGCCAAAGATCGTCTGTGCGTCTCCTGCTTCCACCACGTGTCCGGCTTCCATAAAAACCACCTTGTTGGCGACGCTCATGGCAAAGGTGAGTTCGTGCGTGACGACGACCATCGTGAGTCCCTGTTGAGCAAGCTCCTTCAGAATCGAGAGCACGTCACGCGTAAGTTCCGGGTCAAGAGCGGATGTGGGCTCATCGAAGTAAATGATGTCCGGATCGCCAGCGAGCGCTCGTGCGATGGCTACGCGCTGTTGTTGGCCTCCCGAGAGTTCACTCGGATAGGCGTTTTCGCGGTGTGTCAGGGAAAAGCGAGCCAGCAGCTCATGCGCCTTGGCCTGTGCCAGTCCCTTTTTGATTCCTTTTCCGACGATCAGTCCTTCGGTGATGTTTTCAAGTGCCGTCTTGTTCAGAAAGAGGTTGTAGTTTTGAAACACGAAACCCGTGCGCTTGCGGATCCTCAGAACGTTGTTGCGGGAGATCTTCGCCAGGTCAAACGTTTCGCCCGCAAAGGTCAACCGACCGCCGTCGGCTTTTTCCAAGAAATTCAGGCAACGTAAAAGCGTGGTCTTTCCCGATCCGCTCGGCCCGATGATCGCGACCACATCCCCTTTCTCGACCTTCAGGTCAATGCCATGCAATACGGGTGTGCCCGAAAAGGTCTTGCGCAGATTTTCAACACTCAACAGCATGCGATGTTCCTTTGTCTTATCGGGAGACATAGGTTCTCAGGCGCTTTTCGCCGTAACTCTGAAGGCGCGTGAGAACCGTGCAGAAAATGAGGTAAATCAAGCCGACTTCGATGTAGAGCAACAAAGGTTCGTAGGTGCGTGCCACGATGCGCTGCGTTGTCATAAACATTTCCGTGACGGTGATGTTGGCCGCAAGTGATGTGTCCTTCACCATGGCAATGAGCGAATTGCCAAGCGTCGGGAAAGCTGTTCGGAAAGCCTGGGGCAACACGATTCGGGTGATCGTCTGCAGATAGCTCATGCCGCTGCACAGGCCCGCTTCAAGCTGCCCGGAGGGAACAGATTCGAGTGCCGCACGGATGGTTTCGGCACAGTAGGCACCTTCGTTAACGGCAAAGACGACCACTGCGGCCACGAACGGATTGATCAGCACTCCTGCGTGGGGCAGACCGTAGAAGACGACGAAGAGCTGCACCAGAAGCGGCGTGCCGCGTGTGACCCAGATATAAAAGCGCGCGAGATCCTTCAGTACAGGCACGTGTGCGTACTGGATGAGCGCTACCACAACCGCGATGACGAGCGCTCCGGAAAAGGCGATCGCCGTAAGCGGAATGGTCACGGTCAAACCCGGCAACAGAATTTGCCAGAAAGAATCGACAAAAAGATCGAATAGTGCAGTGTCCATTGTCAGTTCGTAAATCCGTTGAGCAGCAAAATTGCATGCGTTTGCTACAGACACTCGCACTTTAGGCAGTTACAACTGCCGCACTGTCATTTGAGTTTTTTTTGAGACAAACGGACAAATAAAAGATATTGCGTCGAGTGTCATACGGCCAAAGGACTCTTGAATTGAAGCGGCACGGACTCGATACTGCTGCAAAACAGCCTCCGGCGGAGGCTGTTTTTGTATCCGTATCAAATATTGCTATGGCTTTATAAGCGCTTCCGGAACGAGAGCGTCGCAGTCAATGAGTTCCAACGACGTCACCATATGCATTGTTCCTTCCTTGTACTTCCTGAAGTGAGGCGTCTGAATATGATGTTTGTAGGCCTCTTGATTTGCATAGATTTCGAGAATGGCAAACCGCGTCGGGTTCTTTTTTTCCTGCATGCTGTAGAGGACGCGAACGCCGGGTTCGCGTTTCATTGATTCACGACCCACTTCGGCGGCAAATACCTTGTATTGATCTAGATATTCGGGCGAAACTGTGATTTTGGAGAGACGCACAACGTTTTGTTCGTAGGAATTTGCTGCAGCAGTCGAAGGTGCCTCGGCGGCAAAGCCGGAAAATGAGATAACAGCCATACACGTCGCTACCAATGAAAGAGCTTTTATCATTGTTAATCCTTGATTATGGTTGAGGTTTAACCGCAGACGGTACTGCCTTCATGCACCCGCTGCAGCAATCGATCCGACAATCAATCCGCTGGCAATCACATCGCACAAGCGGGTCGAAATGGAACCGCACGTTGCGCCGATGGCATAAAGACCGGGGATCGGCGTATCGTCGGCGGCCCTCAATACCTGAAAGTTCGGATTGACTTCCAATCCGCCTTCCGTTTTGAAACGAACCGGCCAACTCGGCGTTGACACATAAAAAGGTCCTTTAAGAGCACGGAAAAGCTTGTCTTTGCGTCCGAATTCCGTGTCCCCTTTTCCCGCGGCGGAATCGTCTGCAATTCTCTGAAGCGTTCTTTGCAGTCCCTTGGGATCAACACCGGCTTTTGAAGCTGCCTCTTCAATGGTCTGCCCTCTGAAAAGGGCCTTTGCCGACAATAAATCGGCGTAGCGCCAACGCTCCTTGTTCGGTCCCGTCACTGTAGCTTCGTCCAAGACAACGTAGGCGCCGTCAATGTTTTGCCTGAAGCAGGCCAGTGCACAGCCTGCGTAGCGGCTTTCGTGCTCATTGCAAAATCGTTTGCCGTATCTGTCGACCAGATAAGCCGTATCCGTATCAAAAAGAATCCACGACGGACTTCGGAACCCCGGTTTGGGAGCCGCAAAGAGTTTGGGCATGGACTCCATGTCTTCGACGGCGGCTCCGACAAGCCTTCCCAGTGTGATGCCGTCGCCGTCGTGACCTGGCGGAACGCCTTCGCCGATAGCCGTAAATCCTTTGGGAATATTGGCCCACACACGTTTATAGCGGTGCATCATTTGTCGATTGTCTGAAAAACCGCCAGTGGCAAGAACCACGGCCCGAGCCCGGATGAATTGTGTTTTGCCATCCTGCACAAATCGAACGCCGGTGACGCGATCTTGGCCTTTATTTTCGGTTTGTGTTTCAAGTCCTGTCACCGCGCTATCGGGCAACACGGAGACACCGCGGTTCTGAAGTTCATCGAGCATGGCCTGCGCAAATTTCGGCATGGATCCAGGCTTGGACGGAAGCAAAAACGGTTGCTGCGGATTGATCGGCAAAAAATCGATGCCGTATGACATGACGAAGGCCGCAACTGCAGGAGACATTTCTGCTGAACGCCGCAAAACATTCGGATCATGTTTGGCTATGCCCGAGTACATCGGCGAATTGGGCATGTTGTCGCGCACTTTTGACAGCGGTTCGTCCGTATGCCCCTCCTCGATCAGTTGCCAATACGAGTCAAGATCCGCTTTTCCTTGGAAGCCCTGCGCCTTATGGACTTCTGAAAAGGCCGACGCGATGATGCCGGCCGATAACACGCCGTCGCCGCCGCAATAGCTGCGCTTTTCAAGAACCACGACTTTGGCTCCGGCACGAGCGGCTGTGACAGCGGCAGTTAAACCCGCAAAACCGCCTCCGACGATCACAACATCGGTCGACACGTCGGCTTCCGGTTCGTGAGTCATATCTGCAGGCGCGGCCAACGCAACGCTCGGCAAGGTTCCAAACGCCAAGGTCGACTGTAAAAGCTGCCTCCTTTTCATGGTGTGTCTCCTGTTGCAGGCAAGAATCCTCTGCTAGTCCGTTAAGCTCGAAGTTGCGCGAGCCACACGAAATTCAAATGTCTCCCAGGTTGCGCAGTTGCCTTTTTTCAGGGGATCGGCTTGTAAAAGCAAATTCAGCGAGTCAATCGATTCGCTCTGAGCTATCAGCATTCCTCCTTCGCCATGAACGTAGGCGCCGAAAAGAATAAAGTCACCGTTTTCAAAATGACGATTCAGATATTCCAGATGTGCCGGCAGATACGGTTTTGCAGCCTCACGATCGGTAATACGCACGTCGACAAAAAATTTCATCTCAATCTCCCCAATCTAGTTTTCAGCGCTGGCTTTAATTTCATCGAGAAGCCGTGAGGCATGTTCTTCGGCTTGCTTGAGGATTCGTTTGCGGTCAGCTTCAGTGTGAATGCCGGGAATAAAAATCATGCCGTTTGACCACACGGGAGCCAATGTCTTCATGCCGCACAAGTAGGCAGTCTGCAAAAGCGGCGGAAGGAATGCCTCCACCGGCCAGTTCATTGCACGTCCCTTTGCATACTCCTGAGCCGCCGCACCGGTCGTAAACGACAAAAGAAGCTTTTTTCCGTGTAAAGCTGTTCCTCCGGTGCCGTGGGCAAAACCGCGCGTCAGCACATCATCGATCCATTTCTTGAGAATCGCCGGAACCGAGTACCAATAAAACGGAAAATGCCACACGATCACATCGGCCCGCCGTAAAGCCTCTTGTTCCGTAGTCACATCGAAACCGTTGGGACCGCACAACTGCGCCAACGTTCTGATTTGCATCTCGCAACGAGATGATTCAAGCGCATTGAGCACGGCTTTGCCGGCAACGGAGGCTTCCGGATTCGGATGGCCGTTGATGAAGAGAATTTTTTGCATGATTTCTCCATTCTTTCTAAATATCAGACCGGACGTATTGAACTGTCTTTTACATTTTTCAATCATCGGCGATATTTTTCATGGTTCATCATGTCAAATTTTTGCTTTTTTCTATCAATTTCAGACGAGATGAATTTCCTGCTTTCCTATAATGGGATGTCTTCAGTCTCAGTTCTTCGCAAGAGACCCTTATGTTCGACGCTTTGCTCGAGTCCGCAGCTCAAATCATTGACCGACATGCACCGCATCACGGCGTGTTTCCCACATTGGTACCCGGACTGACGCTCTATCGCATTGAATCCAATGCATTTATCGAACGCACGGCCGGTGAAATCATGGCGACCTTTATCGTGCGCGGTCGAAAAACCACGGCAATCGGCGGGAAGATGCTGGAGTACGGTGCCGGGGAAAGTCTGGTGTGCGGCATTGCTTCGCCGAGTGAATTTCACACTCTCGATGCTTCGAGAGAAAATCCCTTTCTTGCGCTTTCCGTGTCGCTCGATGCGTCGATTTTGATGGAATACGCCGATGCCTTGCACGATCGCCATCAATTCGGACAATTGTCAGAAATGCCCGGCGGTGTATTCGTCATTCGCCCGGACGAGGATTTGCGTGACGTGTTCCTGCGACTGCTGAAAATACTGGACCGTCCCAAACTGATTGCGGTGTGTGCGCCGTTGATACTAAGAGAACTGCATGCTTTGCTTCTGGATTCATCCTGCGGAGCAGAACTCAGAGCACTTGCGAGTGCCGGATCCGAAGGCCATGCCGTTTTAAAAACCGTCAGTTGGATCCGACGCAACTATGCGACAGATTGTTCGGTGGAAGAGCTGGCAAGGAAAACCAACATGTCAAATGCAACGTTCCACCGAAAATTTCGACAAGTCACCGGTTTTTCGCCCGTTCAGTTTCGCAAACGTGTCAGGCTGTTTGAAGCTCGCCGTCTATTGGTCGCTCGCGAAACAAACGTCACCTCGGCGGCCTTTGCCGTCGGCTACGTAAGCCTGGCTCAGTTCGTTCGGGACTATAAGGAACTTTTCGGCTTACCTCCGCTGCGTGACATCAAGCAGCTTCACAACACCTCAGACGATTGAGCAGTTGACCGCAGATTAATAGGACAACAAGGTTTCCCGGATCGCATCCCGAACAATCTCCAAACCGCTCTTTGCTCCGAGTAGTTTGCGCCGAATACCGGGCAAGTCCTTCCTCAGTGGCGAGCCTTCATCAGCTCAGCAATCTGAACAATATCCGAGGGCAACGTTCTGCAGCAGCCCCCCAGACAAACGGCTCCCATAGCTTTCCATTTGGACACGAAGTCGGCCCAGCCCGGCCCCGAGACCGGATGATGCCAGGTCTTTGTCGTCGGATCATACGTTTCACCCGAATTGGGATAAACGATCATTGGCTTGTCTGTGACGGACGAAATGCGCTGCAATGCGTCAGCCACCATTTCACGCTTGACGCAGTTGACGCCGACGGCGTCAACCAACGGATGCTTGCCGCACACTTCGGCAGCCTCTTCGATCGGCGTTCCGTCAGAGATATGACCGCTGTCCTTCAATGTAAAGGTTACCCAGGCAGTCATGTCGAGCTCTTCCATCATCGAGAGAATGACCCTGACCTCGTCGAGCCTTGCTTGCGTCTCAACGGCGAAAAAATCCGCTCCGGCTTCTGCCAGAGCCTTCATGCGCAATTGGTGAAAGGCACGGTATTGATCGTCCGAAAGGTGATAGTCGCCCGTATATTCGGCACCGTTGGCGAGATAAGCACCGTAAGGGCCGACGGCACCCGCGATCAAAAGAGTTTTCGGCTCTCGTTCCGGATGACGAATCAAAAAATCGTCGCGAGCTTCACGAGCCAGTGTCACGGATTGGGCAATAAGACTGTATGCTTTTTGAGAGTCAATCCCGCGCTCTTTAAATCCAGCCTCGGTCGCTTGGTAACTTGCGGTAATGGCAACGTTGGCTCCCGCTTCGAAATAGTCAGCGTGCACTTGTCGAATCTTGTCCGGGTCTTCAATGAGTACGCGCGCACTCCAGAGCTTGTCATTGAGGTCACAACCTGCCTTTTCAAGTGCTGTTGACATGGCGCCGTCAATCACGACGGAACCGCTCTGACGGATTAAATCGGCTAAAAGGTGCTGCGCCATTTGGTTTCCTCTCGGGTTGTGTTGAGATAAAGACCTTAACAAAAATGCGATTTGCCGCATGCCACCTCGATGGTCACGATATGTTTCATTTCGGCGATACGGCGGAAAAGAATTATGGCAGTGCTGAAGCTTTGGCGCGAACTGTTTTTGTTCATCCGCTTTGATGCAAATCGCAATACCTACACGGGAGTTTGCGCGGTGGTTGGCTCCTTCAATCCAAATCCTCTTACAATCCCAGATTTAATACCGCTATTTGGCGGAATGGATGAACACCGGCTTTCTGTAAACCAACAATGCAAAAGAGAACCTTTTTATCCGTTGTGACGGTCGCAGCTGCGCTGTCTGTTGTTCCTGCTTGGGCAAACCAACATCCAAAACGCACGCTTGCTGTCGGCATGGACGCGACTTATCCGCCTTTTGGCTCTCAGGATTCCGAGACGCGCCAATATGTGGGCTACGACGTTGACATCATTCGTGCGATCGGCAGGGCTGAAGGCTTTGATGTAGAAGTGAGGAACCTCGCCTTTGACGGTCTGATACCTGCTTTGAAGACCGGCAACATCGACATTGCCATCAACGACATCACGATTTCGCCCGAGCGTGCAAAAAGCGTCGATTTCTCCAACCGCTACTACATTGCCGGGTTAGGTATTGTCGTCAATGCCGACAACACCACGATTACCAAGGCCGAAGACCTCGAAGGCAAGCGTTTGGCTGTATCGATCGGTTCGACCGGCGAAGCCGCTGCCCGCAAGGTCAAAAACGCCGAGGTGCGAGTCTTCAACCAGCTCACAGAGTGCTATCTGGAACTTCGCAACCGCGGAGTGGACGCCGTACTCAACGACATTCCGACCAACGATTACTACGTTGTCACTGCCGGCCGCGGCAAGGTGAAAGCATTGCCGGTGGCTCTGACCCGTGAAGACCTGGGCATTGCCGTCAAGAAGGGCAACAAAGAACTTCTCAAACGCATCAACCGCGGTCTTGCCACCATCAAGCAAAACGGTGAGTTTGCGAAAATCTTTGAGAAGTGGTTCGGCCGTCAACCTGAAGCTGAGCTGCTCAGTGACTGAGTTCACAACGGCTGTTTCGTTAACGAAAACAAACGATTGGGCGGTTAAGTCCGGCACTTGGTGCAGCCTGACTTTGAGCAAGCAGCCTTGCTGCACCCGTTGCAGCCGCCGCAACACCCCGTGTGCCTACCTTTAAAGATGCGCAGCACAGCCAGGGCAAATGCGACGGCGATGACGAAAAGGACAATCCAGCTGGCGGCATTCACGGCGCTCCTCCTTTTTAGCTCAGGCCGAACATGCTGCCGCCCGTGTAGACTACAAAAGCCACAACCCAGGCCACCGCACATTGGAAAACGGCAACGCCCGTCGCCCAGAGTCCCCCCAGCTCCCGCTTGATCGTCGCGATGGAAGCCACGCAGGGCGTATAGAGCAGACAGAAGACTAACAAACTGATTGCAGTCAGGCCGCTTAATGCCGTCGTCAATGCTTCGGTAGAACCAAATGTCACCGAAAGGCTGCTCACGACACTTTCCTTGGCCATAAACCCGCTTATCAAAGCGGTGCTGATGCGCCAATCACCGAACCCCAACGGTTCGAACAAAGGTGAGATCCAGCCCGAAACGACAGCCAACATGGAAAGCTGTGGATCTTCAACGGGATTGATGCGGAAATCAAATGACTGCAGGAACCAGATGACGATGGTTGCTACAAAAATGACGGTAAAGGCGCGCTGCAGAAAATCCTTGGCCTTGTCCCACAAAAGCAAAGCAACATTGCGTGCACCGGGCAGGCGATAGTTTGGAAGCTCCATGACAAACGGCATGGCTTCCCCTTTAAACATAGTTCGCCGCATGACTAGACCGAGTGCAATAGCCGTAATAATGCCGAGCAAATACAGCCCGATCATTACCCACGCACCTTGGCCGGGGAAAAAGGCCGCCACAAAAAATGCGTAGATCGGAAGCTTTGCCGAGCAGCTCATAAAGGGTGTCAGCAGAATTGTCATTTTTCGGTCGCGTTCGGACGGCAACGTACGACTTGCCATCACGGCGGGCACCGTGCAGCCGAAACCGATCAACATCGGCACGATGCTGCGCCCCGACAGACCAATGCGTCTCAGAAAGACATCCATCACAAACGCGACGCGGGCCATGTAACCGCTGTCTTCAAGGAAGGACAGGAAGAAAAAGAGGACGACAATGGTCGGTACAAAACTCACAACGCTGCCCACACCATTGAAGATGCCGTCGATGATGAGCGAATGAATCGACTCATTGACACTGAGGTTCGTAAGCAAGGCATCAACCTTGTCGGTTGCCAAACCGATGAGCCAGTCAAGGCCGTCGGTAAGCCACGCGCCGACAACATTGAACGTCATCCAGAACACCAAAGCCATGATGGCGACAAAGGCCGGAATGGCGGTGTATTTGCCGGTCAGAATGCGGTCGATTTCAAGGCTTCGCAGATGTTCTTTGCTGGTGTGAGGCTTAACGACGGTTTGCGCACAAACGTTGTCAATGAAACTGAAGCGCATGTCGGCGATGGCTGCGGCTCGATCCAGCCCTCGTTCGGCTTCCAGCTGCTTAAGGATGTGTTCGATCGTGCGCTTTTCATTAACGTCAAGATGAAGCTGTTCGGTTATGAGCGCATCGCCCTCGGCGATTTTGCTTGCGGCAAAACGAAGCGGAATGCCGGCTTGCTGAGCATGATCCTCAATGAGATACATCAGGCTGTGCAGACAGCGATGTACCGCCCCGCCATGATCGTCAGTCGAACAGAAATCGTGGACTGCCGGCGTCTCGACAAAGCGAGCGGCATGCAGAGCGTGTTCAACGAGCTCTTCAATGCCCTCTCCTCGGCTCGCCGAAATCGGCACGACCGGAATGCCCAACATCGCTTCCATTTCATTGACGCGAACGGAACCGCCGTTGGCAGCCACCTCATCCATCATGTTCAATGCCAGAACCATGGGACGGCCAAGTTCCATGAGCTGCAGCGTGAGATACATGTTGCGCTCGATGTTGGTGGCGTCGACGATGTTGATGATGACGTTGGGGTCTTCGCGAAGGATAAACTCGCGCGAGACGATTTCTTCGTTGGTGTATGGAGAAAGCGAGTAGATGCCGGGCAAATCGGTTACGAGCGCCTCTTCATGGCCGACAATTCGCCCGTCTTTTCGGTCAACCGTAACACCGGGAAAATTACCGACGTGCTGGTTCGAACCAGTTAATTTGTTAAAAAGCGTTGTTTTGCCGCAGTTTTGATTGCCGACGAGCGCGATCCGAACGGTCTCGGCCGTCATCAGAGGTTGCTCACGCTTGATCACTTGATTTTTACCGGCTTCTGCGTAGCCGGGGTGATCCATTTCTATCGGCTTGGGGTGCATTTGTTTTGCCGGCTCCCCTTTGCGGACATTCTTCACAAAAATCTCATTGGCTTCGGCTACGCGCAAAGTCAGTTCATAACTGCGGATTCGTACCTCAATGGGGTCTCCCATCGGTGCTCGCTTGATCAGAGTTACCGTGGCCTGAGGGATCAGCCCCATATCCAAAAAATGTTGGCGAAGCGCGCCGCTGCCGCCGACCACTTCTACGGTAGCGGATTGACCGACGTCAAGTTGATTGAGTGTGATAGTCATTCGTATTGATTCTCCCAGGAGTCGCCATTTTAGTTTGTGCTTTCGCGACTGTCGAAAAACCGCACGAGAGAATTTGCTGAGAAAAATTTTTACAGAAAAAATAAAAAATGCAGGAACTAGTTCAAGCGGCTTATTGCGCGAACCTTAAAATCATATTAAAAATGCACTCGCAGAATTTTTCGTGCCTGACGAGAAGTTCAACAGAATCTATTAACGTAAAAACACCCCATAAAAGGAGAACAAGATGAGCAAGTTCACGGTTTCCTGCGTTGTTGCAGCTGCCTCCATGATGATCTGCGCCGCCGCCCAGGCCGCCGGCGGCATGCCCTCCAAGATCCCGCATCCGATTGACGCCTACAAGATCACGGATGCCAACAACCCCTGCATCATGTGCCATGGCGATCAGTCCAAGATGGGCGCCGCCAAGGTGAAGGGCCAGCCGATGGCTATGCCGGCCGACCACTGGGTCAAGGGCGAAAAGAAGGCTGACGCCATGCACAACAACTGCACGATGTGCCACAAGAACTAATTTCTTGACGCACTCTGCTTGAACAAAGGGCTGCTTGAAAAAACAGGCAGCCCTTTCTCTTTTTGTAAGCGCACTCAAACGAAAACGAAGTTTCGCAAGCCCGACCATCCACGGCTACTTCGTGCCAAGCACATGGAGCGCGTAGCGCACGAACATATTGCACGCCACGAGCAGCCCATCTTCGTCGATGTCGAAGAATCCGTTGTGGTTGGGGCGATCGGTGCCCGGCTTGTCGCTGTGTGTACCGAAGTAGACGAACGTCCCCTTACAGTGCGGCAGGTAGTCGGCAAAGTCTTCGGCCATCATAGACTTGGGATAGTCCGTGACGATGTTTTCGGCACCCACAATTTCCTGTGCGACGAGCTTGGCTTCTTTTGTCGCATCCGCATCGTTGATCAATGGGTTGGAATAGTTCTTGATGACGATGCTTGCGTTGGCGCCGAGCATCTCGGCTGTTTTTTCGACGATGTCAGTAAGACGCCGATTCGTGGCTTCACGGACTTCGGGCAAAAACGTGCGCACCGTTCCTTCCAGAACGGCCTCTTCGGCAACGATGTTGTACTGTGTGCCGGCCCATGCCTTGCCGATTCCGACGACGGCAGACTCCATCGGATCTGTGCTGCGCGCAACGATGCTCTGCACGGCTACCACGATCTGGGAAGCTACGTAAAGAGCATCCACGCCTTTGTGGGGCATGGAGACGTGAGCTCCTTTGCCCTTCACTTCGATGCGGAAAAAGTCGCAGCTTGCGTTGAGAGGTCCGGCAACGATGCCCACCTGCCCGACGTTGAGCGTGTTGGTGACATGCTGCCCGTAAATGCGATCTACCCCTTCGAGCAAACCTGCCGCGACAAATTGACGGGCCCCCTGCCCGATTTCCTCGGCCTGCTGGAAGAAAAAGCGCACTTCGCCCGCAAAGTCGTTTTCCATTGACTTCAGAATGCGTGCAGCAGCAAGCAACGTTGCCGTGTGGCCGTCATGACCGCAGGCGTGGCAAAAGCCCGGATTCTGTGAGGAGTACTCGCAGTTTTTGAGGTCATCCATGCCGAGCGCGTCCATGTCGGCCCTTAGCGCCACGATTTTCGCTTTGCCCTCAACCGGCTTTTTGCCGACCACACGAGCATAAACACCCGTCTCACCCACACGGGTGTGCTCGATGCCGACTTTGTCAAGTTCTTCCTCAATGCGAGCCGAGGTCTTGAATTCCTTCAGACTCACTTCCGGATGCGCATGGAAATAACGACGCATGCCGACGATGTAGTCCTTCTGTTCCAGAACACAAGTATCGATAGCCATTTCTGATGCCTTCTCTGCTTCAACGAAAAACCGGCAGTCGGTCTCTAAGGCCATTGCTGCCGGCTGCGGCGGTCAGTCCGCCGATCAGTACGTGTATTTTTCGGAACCCGCCCACACAGGGGTGAAGGCGCCTTTGTAGACGTCAACGAGCGTCTTGGCGGTTTCTGGCGTGTGGTAAGCGTCGACCACCTTCTTGTAGACAGGGTTGTCCTTGTCCTTGCTGCGGGCCACGATCACGTTGAAGAGCTGACCCACGTTGGGATTGGTCTTGGGATCAATGTCCTCGGCAAAGATCGAGTCCTTCTTGGAGTCGAGTCCTGCCGTATAGGCGTTGCCGCCGTTGATCAAAGCGGCTGACACGTCCGGCAGAATATTGAAGAGCACGCCGGATTCGGCTTCGCGAATCTGAATTTTGACGTTGTACTTCGTAATGTCGGTCTTGGTGGGAACATAGCCCTTGGCCGGATCGCAGACGATGAGCCCTGCGGCTTCAAGTACCTTCAGGGCGCGACCGCCGTTTGTGAGGTCGCTCGGGATGGCAAAGATGTCGCCGTCCTTGACGTCTTTCATGCTCTTTAGCTTGTTCTTGTTGTTAAAGACACGCAGCGGCGTGATGAGCGTGTCTCCGATCGCTTCAATCTTGTAGCCGTTACGCTCGATGTCGTTTTTCAGATAGGCCTTATGCTGGAAAGCATTGAGATCAATTTCACCGTCTGCCAGCGCACGATTGGGCGTCGCATAGTCGGAGAACTTCACTAGCTTGACCTGAATCTTGTCTTTCTTGAGAAGGTTATTGACGGTGTCCCACTGTGCGTTGTAGTCGCCCACGACACCCACTTTGACCACGGTAAAGCCGTCGGCTGACGCTTCCTTTTTATCGTCGCCGCAGCCCGTAAGAGCAACCGCGACGATTCCGACGGCCGCAAGTGCAGCCGTCACCTTGCCGAATCGAGATTGAAATCCTGCCATTTTTGTCTCCCTCTGATATTAGTGCGTCGATTTCTTGATGATGATGTTGCCGAAGAATTGAAACACGCTGATGATGAGCAAAATAATGATCACGGTAAGCCAGATCATGTCACGGTAACCCATCTGATAGCCGTAACGAATGGCAAAGTCGCCCAAACCACCCGCGCCGATCGCGCCCGCAATGGCCGTGATGCCCACAAGGCTCACAAAAGTGATCATCGTCACGCGGGTGATGCCGGGAATGCTTTCGCGCAGATACACCGAGAAGATAATTTCGCGCGGCGAAAAACCCATCGCCTGACTCGCCTCAATCAGACCATGATCAATGTCGGCGAGAACCGATTCGATCTGACGAGCAAAGAACGGAACGGTACCTGCAACAAGTGCGACAAACGAACCGGTCACGCCCGATCCCGTTCCCACCAGGAAGCGGCTCACGGGGATCAGCAATACGATCAGGATAATGAACGGAATCGAACGGATGATATCGATGCCGCGATCAAAGATCGTAAAGAGCCAGCGATTTTCCAGAATGCCGCCGGGGCGGCACACGGTAAGAAGGACGCCCACGGCTACACCGAGCACCCAGGCAATACTGCCCGAGACGGCGAGCATGGTGAATGTCTGACCGATGCACTCGAGAAGCTCACCGCTCAAGCGCTCGAAATTGGGCATCAGGGCATTAATGAAGTCCATTTTTGAGCTCCTCTACGTAAACGCCGTTTTGCTTGAGATACTCTTCGGCTTGAATGACGGACTCTTTTTCGCCCGTGAGTACCACGCCAAGTTTGCCCAGCGCCGCCCCCTGAATGAAGTCGATGTTGCCGAAGACAATGTTGGCCCGTACCTTAAAACGCTCGTAAAGCGCAACAACAAGAGGTTCGCCCGCCGAACCTCCGGTGTAGGTCAGAAGCAGAATCTTGCCGCCGTTGGCCACCTCGGAATCCAACTGGCCGCTTTCGACGAGCCCCAGGAATTTTTTTACGTTGTTGGCCGTATTGATGAATTCCTTGGTGAGATCAGCCTTGGGGTGGGCAAAAATATCCGTGATGGACCCCTCCTCGACGATGCGGCCCGTTTTCATCACGGCGACGCGATCGCAGATTTCCTTGATCACAGACATCTGGTGCGTGATCACCACGATCGTGAGCTTGAGCTTTTGATTGACTTCTTTGAGAAGCTTCAGAATCGAATGTGTGGTTTGGGGATCGAGTGCGCTCGTAGCTTCGTCGCACAAAAGCACCTTCGGGTCATTGGCAAGCGCTCGGGCAATGGCTACGCGCTGCTTTTGACCGCCTGAGAGCTGTGCCGGATATGCGTTTAACTTGTCCGAAAGCCCGACCAGAGCCAGAAGCTCTTCAATCTTCTTGGCTTTAGCATTCTTATCGAGCTCAGAGTGACGCAGTGCGAGCGCGATGTTGTCGAATACCGTGCGACTGGGCATCAAATTGAAGTGCTGAAAGATCATGCCGATGCGGCGGCGCACGACGCGCAGATCGGCGTCGGAAAGCGTCGTGAGGTCCGTGCTGTCGATGACAACATTGCCCGAGGTCGGACGTTCAAGCAGATTGATGCAGCGCACCAACGTTGATTTGCCGGCGCCTGAAAAGCCAATGATGCCGAAAATTTCCCCGGGATTGATCGTGAGCGACACGTCGTCGACGGCCTTCACGCGGCCGGCGTCCGTGTCGAAAGTTTTTGTAATGTGTTTGAGTTCAAGCATAGTCGAAGTTTTTTCCTGGTCTCGCTGTTTTGCACGACGGACGCAAGATCGCGCCAAATACGTCGTCGGTGTGCCTGCAATTGGAATTTGCTTAAGGCTGGGAATGACGCAAAGTTCGTGATGGAACGCCGCTGCCGATTAGCTTTTGGAAGCGGACGCACTGCCCTGTGCGCGTGACGATCAGCGCATGAGATGGGAGCGGCAATACTGGGTGAGAACCGCAAAAGAAACGAGCGTTGTACCGGACGGACGCATGTTTGTCGGAAATGGCGGAAATACAGGAATTTGCACGATATCGAAGTCTCCGATTTTGTCGAAGTTTTGTCAAGATCAACAAATTACCTAGATGGACGGAATTGAGGTATTACCTGAGGAACAAAACAAACGGCCGATTGTTTTCCTGCATGAAGCGCATTAAGCTCGGAAGCCTTTGGCAACCTACGTTGACAGCCATGCAGGAAACGAACAAAAGCAAACTCGGACTTGTGGTTGAAGGCGGCGGCGTGCGGGCCATCTATGCGGCGGGCGTCTTGGACGTCCTGCACGACTTGCACCTGCCCTTTTCCGGTGTCATCGGCGTTTCGGCCGGTGCCATCCACGGCATTTCGTTTGTGTCCGGTCAAAAAGGACGCAGTTACCGCATCTACACGCGTTTTTGTAAGGATCCGCGCTTCTTCAGCTTCAGAACGCTGATTCGTACAGGCAACATCGTTGACAATGACTTCTGCTACCGGCAAATCCCGCAGGAACTCGAACCGTTTGATCAGAAAGCGTTTGAAGCTTCCGGCATGGAGTTCTGGACAGTGAGCACTAACTTGGAGACAGGAAAACCTGAGTACATTGGTATGCGGGACTGCTTTGCCGAAATTGATGCGCTGGTTGCTTCGGCGTCGCTTCCTTATGTCTCCAGGCCGGTTCACTATCAGGACAAACTCCTGCTCGACGGCGGCTGTTCGGATCGCGTGCCGCTCAAGGCCTTCCAGTCCATGGGTTTTGATCGAAACGTTGTGGTGCTCACGCACCCGGAAGATCACCGTGTCAAGGATCGCGATGCTGCGCTCGTTCGTCTTTTCTATCGCAAGTACCCGGCTTTCTGCCGAACGTTTGAAAACAGTCCTCAAGACTACAAAAGGACGCAGGCCTATCTTAAGTCAGAAGAGCAGAAAGGCAGTGTCTTTATCATTCGTCCGAAGGAGCCGATTCCGGTAGGCCGCCTTTCTCACGATCCGCAGGCGATCATCCGTGCCTACGAAATGGGGTGTCGTGATGCTCAGGAAGTTTCGAAAAACTTGCTGCGATGGATTGCCTGATTGATTCAGGCTATTATCGCATCCATATGCAGTCGATATTCTGCCTGATTAAAGCAAAATATATAGATATTTATTCAATTAGCCTATCCGGCTAACTTCCTCTATTTTCACGCTCGTTTCACGCGCCGAGAAGATAATGGCCCCGAAACTTTTCACTTTGTTTGGCGGCCATGTCGTCCGATCGTCCTGCTACCAAAATCAGAATTCCCCGTACCGTATGGGTACTGGGTTTTGTGAGTCTTTTAATGGACATTTCCTCGGAAATGATCCACGCGCTTTTGCCTCTTTTCATGGCCGGCACTCTTGGCGCCAGCGCCATTTGGATTGGTCTTGTTGAAGGCATCGGCGAAGCCACGGCGTTGATAGCCAAGGTCTTTTCGGGCGTCGTTGCCGATCGATTCGGGCACAAGAAGCGCCTGGTTTTTGCCGGGTACTTTCTGGGTGTTATCTCGAAACCGGTCTTTGCTTTGGCCGGTAGCATGCCGGTTGTTCTTGCCGCTCGCTTTTTCGATCGTATCGGCAAAGGCTTAAGAGGCGCTCCGCGTGATGCGATTGTGGCCGACGTCACTGATGAGAGCATTCGCGGCGCAGCTTACGGATTGAGACAGTCACTCGATGCCGCCGGTGCCTTTGTCGGGCCGCTTCTGGCCACCTTGCTTCTCCTCTTATGGACGGAGAATTTGCGCAGCATCTTTTGGATTGCATTGATTCCGGGCGCCGCGTGTCTCGCCCTGATCCTGTTCGGCGTTGAAGACAACGTCATGCCGACCGTAAATACCAAGCGCATTGCCTGGAAGGATCTCAAGATTGTCATGACGCCTGCCTTTGTGCAGCTTGTCATTTTGGGAACACTGTTTTCATTGGCCCGATTCTCCAATGCTTTTATTGTTCTTCGTGCTGCTGACATCGGGATTGAACACGCCTGGATTCCAATGGCGCTCGTTCTGATGAATATTGCCTTTTCTCTTTCGAGCTATCCGTTTGGAAAACTTGCCGACAAACTCAACCCGATGAAACTTCTGGCATTGGGCATGGTTTTGCTGGTACTTGCCAATTTGTTGTTTGCTTACGCTGCAAACTATCGAATTTTGGCGGCCGGAATCGTTCTTTTCGGAATGCATCTTGGAGCAACGCAAGGCATTTTTTCAACCATCATCTCCGAAATAGCCCCCTCCGAGGTACGTGCAACCGCCTTCGGCATCTTCAATTTCTTTTCCGGCCTTGCCCTTCTGGCTTCCGGGCTCGTGGCCGGAAGCTTATGGGAATATATGGGAGCTCAATACTGCTTCGGGGGCGGCGTCGTGTTTGCCTTGATCACACTTTGTCTAATTCCCCGATTCAAACAACTCCAGCCTTCTTAGCTAGAGCTTCAGTTGCTCTAATCTAGCAAAGATAGAACGATCGCCTGCGCAAAATTGAACGAAATATATTTAATAGAGTCAATTTTCAACTCTGGCTTTAACTTCCTTTGGAAGTTCTCGTTTGCAGTCAAAATAAAAAGCTTGAAACTTTTTCTTAATGTAATTGCCAATGCTCTTCCTAAGTTTTTAGGTCCACAATAACAGTAAGTCGATTTCGGTGATACTTGAAGGAGAGATGTATGATCAGCAGACGATTGCTCATTACCGGTTTCGCCGCAGCTGCGGCGTCGACGATCGCTCCGGCCGTTATGGCAGCCGGTGACGGTGGTTTCGGCGATTTTCTGGGCGGACTGGCTGACGCTGCCTCTCGTCGTTACGCTGAAAAGTATCGTGACGATGCCCGCTGGGACGGCAAGTATTACTACGATAAGTATGACAACCGTCGTTATTCCCGTAGCGAATGGCAGCGTGAAATTCAAAGACGTGCCCGCGCTGAAGAAGAAGGTCGCGATTGGCGTGACAGCAAGCGCCGCGCTTGGGAAGAAAAGCGCTATGGCAAGGACTATCGCAAGTTCAACAAAGAACAGCGCCGAGACGAGCGACGTGATGTAAAGGATAAACGTCGTGAGGAAGAGCGAGAACGCAAAGAACGTGAACGCATGCGCAAGGACGCAGAACGCGTACGCCGTAACGATGAGCGCGTACGTCGCAACGATGAAAGAATTCGCCGTGAAGATGAACGCCGTCGTCAAGAAGAACGTCGCCGTGACAACCGCTAATCCGGTAATTCCCGATTAGTTGTTGCAGCGAAATCTCAGACTCTGTCGTTTGCACGGCAGAGTCTTTTTTATTCGATTCGATAAAACGCGTTATTCGAGAGCGTATTGGCGTTAGGAACATCTTGCAAATTTAAGTCAATCGTGTAAGCACCCAAGAGACGCTCTGCAAAGTACGCGCTGTAGATCGGCGAAATCGGAGACAGCGATTGAATGCGCACGTCCCCCAATGAATGGATAAAGTCACCATTTTCCAGTGCAATGCCAATGTGGCGCACCACGTTCTCTCCGGCTTCGTTTTTCTGCCCGAAAGCGACAAGACTGCCTGCCGGGATATCTTCCACGCAAAGCACATCCAGTTGTTTGGCCTGTGCAATCTGTTGATCGGCGTCTCTGCTGAGTATCACACCGTTAAGACGCCACACGAGCGACACAAAACCGGAACAATCCACACCATTCGTGCTCATTCCTCCCCAAAGGTACGGTGTTCCGAGAAGTTGCTTAGCGGTGCCAAGCAACTGCCTAACGAAAGCCCGAGGTTCTTCCCTTCGCAATCGGTCACAAAAGGAGAAATGCGCGTTTGTTTCCCTGACATCAGAAGTTCGAAGAAAACCTGAATGACCGTCCGGCAGCTGTACCAGAACCCTGTTGCCCTGCTTTTCGATAAACCGAACGATGCTACCGGCGGTAAGCGGCGCCAGAGTCGCTCCGTTTTCACTTGTGAGTGTTGTGAAACGTGCGGTGACGACCACGCGACGAGAGGCGTTCCAGTCCGCGAGCTCCTTAGCACTCATACGTGCAATTTGCAGACGATGCACCCAGCCGATATAGCCGTCGGGCATTTGTACGCGCCAAAACGGAGTCTTGAATTCGAGAAGGCGCAATGGGGTGCCCGCCAAAGCCTGCGTTGTAGCGGCAACCGCAAACCGCGGCTCCTTTTTGATTGTCGCTACAGATACATTCACAAGTGCCCATGCTCTGTCCCCTATTTCCGCATTGTCCTGCGGAAGCACTGCCACGCGAACGCTAACCGGCATTTTCTTTGCGTGCAATCGATTATTGAGTTCGTCGAACGCGTCTCTGCGATCAGTTTTTCCCTTGATCAGCCATCCGTCGGACGTCTTATTGGCCTTGACTTCCCATACGGATATACGTGTATCTGCTGCATACTGGTTTCCGACGTCAGCGAGAATCTTGTCAAGTTCCTCGTCAATTGAGGAAGGGACGCAGGCGCAACCGGCGATGGCGATGCAACCGCTTAGAAGCATGGCTTTGAATAAACGAGTGACTGTAAGCATGCCGTTCCCTGTGGTATCGGTTGAAGTGGATCGCGTCCTTATATTTTGCAATTTTCGGCTCAGCGCCATGCTCGTTGAAATGGGCATCTTGCCGAAAGGTCTGCTGTCAGACATTCCTTCGGGGATCTTAACGATAGTCAGAGCATCAAGGATGCATCCGAGGGCATATGAGGGATATATCTGTGATTCAGCAGAAAATTTTTTCGTTGAGATAGAACTCTCTTAGACATCAGACCTTAAAGAGGTTTGCCTTGAGCTGTGCGCCGGCGGCATCCTGATAAAAGCGATGGAACTTGTCAAGCTTCCAAATTATCAAAGCTTAGATCCGGTGGAGTTCTTATACGAATGTCTCGTGAGCGAAGCGGCTCGAAGGCAAACGAGAAAGGTTGCGACACGGATCAAAAAATCAGCTTGCTTCTATCCGGACGCATGTATTGAAAATACTTTGTACGCGCCTGACCGCAATCTGAACCGCGGATTGATTGAACGATTGGCCGGTTGCGATTGGATCCGCAATGGCGAGCACTGCGTCATCACAGGCGCCACCGGCAGCGGCAAAACTTGGTTGGCCAGCGCGTTGATGAATGCCCTGTTGCTTCGCAAGGTTTACCGTAAGGTGGGAGCGGCGTCGGGAGAAAATGTCAATCTCACGCACATAGCAGAGGTGCTTGATATCGGACGCCCCTTTGTCAAGCATTGTCTGGAAACGCTGGAGCGCCTTTGCCTGGTGGACCGCGTTCCGGTCTGGCCGGGCACTCTTACGTTTGACCGCGGCGTGCGCAGTCCCAAATATGTCATCGTTGATTCCGGTTGGCTGTGCGGCCTGCTTGGCTTTTGCAGTACGGCTCCGTCTGTTATCTCAAGCGATCACCCTGAGGTTGTCCGTCAGCTGCTTACGAACTGGACTTGGGCACAATTGGCAACGCTCACGGACAACGATCCGGATTTGCACCTGTGGCACTTTGCTCTGCGCACGGGACTAAGCATTGACTTGATTCTTGAAGACGCTAACACCGGTTCGCTCACGGCCTTCCAAATCTCAACCAAGGAAAACGTCACGGAAAGCGACTTCACCTGTCTTGTTAAATTTAGAGATCTTGTCAAAGACCGTGAGGTACAAAACGTTCTTCTTTATTGCGGTCAGAGCTTAAGACGCTTTGATTCGATCGGGACGGCATTGCCGCTTGCGTTTTTGTGGCTTTGACGGATGGCCGACAGTGTTTTCCTGCGGCGAACACTGTCGCACCTCAGGTTAAGCTCGTGCCGTTTCAACGTTTATATATAGAGGGCCTACATGAGCAAATCCAAGAAAAAAACCGTCGTCAGAGTCAAACTGCCGCGCACTCGCAACCTGATCGCCAAGGCGCTTTGCTCGGACAGACAGTTTCAGGGTCGCATTTTTGTCAACAGAAAAAAAGAGCTTCCGAAGTTTAACTGGCGCAAAGACATAGGCTAAACGATAAGGACGTATGTCTGGAAAATCTTTTCAAGCTGTTTAGACTTATTCGCGCGCCTCGTTCTCTCGCTCCATCCGCCATGATTGTCCAATACGCATCAGACCTGCACCTCGACTACGGGCATAACTACGAATACATCCTCAACAAGGGCTTTGAAGAGGAAGGCAATGTACTCATTCTTGCTGGTGACGTTGCCAATCTGGTGGCCTTGCGCACCTATCGCCTCTTCTGGGATCTCTGTTCGTCCAATTTTGAGAAAACGATTTTCGTACCGGGCAACCACGACTATTACGGCGAATGGGAAAAAGTCGAGGACCTGATCGAACCGATCAAGATTCCGATCCGTCCCAATGTGTTGTGCTGCAACAATGAGGTTGTGCGCGTGGGCGACACCGATTTCATCTGTTCAACACTCTGGTCGAACATCATCCCCGAACAATCCGCCGCCGTCAATTCCATCCTTCTCGACTTCAATGAGATCACATTTGACGGCAGAAAAATTTCGGTCGACGAGTATGTTGCCATGCACAAGGAGTCACTTGCCTTTTTGCAGGAAGCCGTTGCCGGATCTGACGCCAAACACATTGTTGTCGTCACGCATCACGTGCCGAGCTACACACTGTGCCGAGAAGACCATAAACACTCCCCTATTTCATCTGGGTTTGTCACGGAATTGGGGAATTGGATCGCCGACTCGCGCATTGACTACTGGGTATACGGTCACTCTCACACATCGATCGAAGGCACCATCGGTAAGACAAAGCTGGTTTCAAACCAATTGGGCTATCTGGCGCTCAACGAAGGCGAAGACTATTCGCCCTGCAAGACGTTCCTGATTTAGTCTGACGTTTCGATGGTTGAATCCATTACCTCTTTTCTAGCCGGCGACGGCGGCATCTGGGCGTTGTGTCTGTCCGCATTTCTGTCGTCCACCGTATTGCCGGGAAGTTCTGAAGCACTCCTGGCAGCGGCGCTCGCTTGTACCCAGGAAACACAACGCGCTGTGCTTCTTGTTGTCGCCGCCAGTCTGTTCAACACGCTCGGCAGTATGACCACGTGGGCCATCGGCCGTTATGTGCCGCATCGCGTTCCGGCCTCCGACGCCGTCGAACGTCTGCGTCGCTGGGGAGCTCCGGGGCTGGTTCTGGCCTGGGTGCCGGTCATCGGTGATGTTCTGCCTCTGGCCGCCGGGTGGCTGCGCATCGGCTTTTGGTCGGCACTGCTCTGGACGGCCGTCGGCAAAACCGCACGCTACACGCTGATGGCCTTTGTGCTGCTTGGCATCTTCTGACTAACCTTCCTGCTCAAGAAGAGCCGCAAGTTTTTGGGCTTCCTCGGTTAAAGTACAGTCGTCGACATATGTAATGTCTTTTTCCGTTAGCCACTCCTTGAGCGCCGCGAGTTCGCTAATTTCCTCAAACGCGTACCACTCTTCGAGCTTGCCGCGCTCGTCAAGCAGATCCTTGAAACGTCGAAAAGCCCCGCGGCGATAGAAGATATCAACCACTCTTTCATAATCATTTTCAGACAAGAACCGCTCGGCATACCGCAACGCCACGTCCTTGCCCAAGCGCAGCTCAGAGGCGTCCGGAAAAGCAATCCAAGTTCCTTCTTCGTCCATTTCGTTATAAGCCGCCTGTCTTTGCTCTTCGTCTGCAATCATCGAACTCGGCACATAGACGATACCGTCGGCATCAGTTCGCACGAAAGCTTCGGCATCCGATTCCCACGGATTGATGGATTTGAAGACATCGTGAAATTCGCGTAAGGAAATCATGATTGACCTCTGGCTTGTAATCCCTTTTGCAGAACAATACCGCACTCCGACTCAACCCGTTATGTACAAAATAGCATAACGCCGGACTTATGGCTGCGCTAGACTCACACCAAGACCCCAAGAAGCAAAAGAAAAACAAGCGAGAAGTGCCGCCGCAAACCATTTGCTTCTACTTCTTTAAGGCGCGAAGATCGCCTTCGGAGTCGCCGACGGGCTTCTCAAAGGATTGGCTTCCCATGCTTTCCAGAAGAGCATTCCTCAGTCATTCGGCTCTGCTCGGCTCATCGGCAGGGCTTTCTCTGTCTCCTGTGAGTCAAGCGGTTGCCGCAGCGGCAACCGATGCCGAAACAGTTACTTGGTCTGCCTGTTCCATCAACTGCGGCAGCCGCTGCATTCTGCGCTGCATTTCGAAGAAAGGTCGCGTGATTCGCATTGAAACCGACAATACGGGCAGTCCCACTGCCGGCGCCATCGGCAAGGACTTTCCTCAAGTGCGCGCCTGCCATCGCGGGCGCTCGATTCGCCAGCGTCTCTACGCGCCTGAGCGCTTGAAATATCCCCTGAAGCGCGTCGGCAAGCGCGGCGAAGGCAAATTTGAAAAAATCACCTGGGATCAGGCTCTCGACGAAATCGCCGCTCGTCTCAAGAATACGATTGCCAAGCACACCATCGAATCGATCCTGTTGATGCACGGTTCGGGCAACTACAGTCTCTTTAACAACCGCAACTGCACGTTCCGCTTCTTCAATTTAATCGGCGGCAATATCGGCTGGTATTCGGACTACTCCGCGGCCTGCATCCAAAATATTTGGCCGTATATGTTCGGCGGCTTCAATTACGGTGCCGTACGCTCCAACAATCCGGGTGTTGGTTCTTACATGAGTCAGATCCGAAACGCCAAGCTTTATGTCACGTTCGGCAACAACCCGGCCGTGACCCGCGCTTCGGGCGGCGGTCAGACATGGGAGCTGGCTGAAGCTCTGCGCATCGGCAAAGCGAGAATGATTGTGATCGATCCGATCCGCACCGATTCTCTGGCAGGACGCGACAGTGAATGGGTGCCGATTCGTCCGGGCACTGACGCGGCACTGGCTGCCGGCATGGCCTACGTCATGATTACGGAAAACCTGGTCGATCAGAAGTTCCTAGACACTTACTGCATTGGATACGACGAAAAGACGTTGCCGAAGTCCGCTCCCAAAGGAAGCGACTACAAGAGCTACATTCTCGGCAAAGGTGCAGACAAGACACCGAAGACTCCGCTTTGGGCTTCCCGCATCACCAACGTGCCGGTTGAAACAATCGAGCGCCTTGCCAAAGAAATCGCCACCACCAAGCCTTGCTTCATTTCTCAGGGCTGGGGGCCGCAGCGCCGCATGAACGGCGAAACGCAGTCAACCTCCATTGCGATGTTGGCACTTCTCACCGGCCAGGTGGGTCTGCCCGGCACAAACACCGGCGCCCGTGAAGGCGACTCCTACGGCATCGATACCGGTCTTCCCACGGGCAAGAACCCGGTCAAGGTCTCCTTCCCGATTTTTCTTTGGCCCAAGGCTGTGATCGACGCCAAGTCAATGACCTCCAAGAACGCGGCTGTGCGCGGCGCAGATCACCTGTCGCACAACATCAAGTTCATTTGGAACACTCAGGGCAACACGCTCATCAACCAGCACGGCGGCATCAATCAGCTCAGAAAGATCCTTGAAGACGATAAGCTCGTCGAAACGATCGTGGTCGTCGATAACCAGATGACTCCGAGCGCCAAATTTGCCGACTACGTCCTGCCCGACACGATGAACCAGGAAATTGACGAGCTCGAAGGCGACGCTTACGCCGTGGGCGATTACAACTACCTCATCGCCTGTCCGAAGGCTGCCGACATCCTGTGGGACCAGCGACCGAACTTTGAAATCATGCGCGAAATGGCCAAGCGCTTCGGTGTCGAAGACAAATACACCGAAGGCCGCACATACAAGGAATGGCTGCGCTGGGGCTACGAGCAGACGTTGCAAAAAGCCAAGGGCCTTGCCGATGCCGACAAGTTCCCCAGCTTCGACAAGTTCTGGGCTCAGGGATTCATCAAGTATCGCATGGGCAACGACGACGGAATTGTTCTCAAGGCCTTCCGAGAGGATCCCAAGAAGAATCCGCTGCCGACGCCGTCAGGCAAGATCGAGATCTATTCCGAGCGGCTGGCTGAAATTGCCAAGAACTGGGAACTGCCCAAGGAAAAAGGTCAGGAAATTCATCCGATTCCGCAGTTCATCGCCACGAAGGAAATGCTGGGTCAAGGTGACGCAACCGAAAAGAAATATCCGTTGGAACTTTACGGATACCACGGTGCCGGCCGCACGCACTCGACTTATCACAACGTACCGTGGCTGCGTGCCGCTCACCCCGATCAGCTGATGATCAATCCCATCGACGCCAAACCGCGCGGCATCAAGTCGGGCGATCGCGTCCGTGTCTTCAACGACCGCGGCGTGCTGGAAATCGAGGCGTTTGTCACCAATCGCATCATCCCGCATCTTGTCGCCATGCCGCAAGGCGCTTGGTATTCACCCGACAAGGACGGCGTTGATAAAGGATCTTGCATCAACACGCTGACGATGTTAGACGCCACGCCGCTGGCCAAAGGCAATCCCTCGCACACCAACCTTGTGGAAGTCAAAAAGATCTAGGACGGGAGAAGTCAAATGAAACAGTATGGATTCTATTTCGACGCATCCCGCTGCACCGGATGCAAGGCTTGTCAGATTGCTTGCGCAGACAAGAACGGCCTCGAGGACGGACGCTTCTTCCGTCACGTGCTCGGTTACGAATCGGGTTCCTGGAGACAGGATCGCATGACGGGCGCATGGCACCAGGATGTCTTCCACGGCTATGTGTCAGTGTCGTGCAATCATTGCGACGATCCGGCCTGTGTGAAGGTTTGTCCCACGAAGGCTCACGCGAAGCACCCCGAACTCGGCGGCCTCGTTTTGATCGATCATAAGAAGTGTATCGGGTGCGGCGCCTGTGCCATGGCTTGTCCCTATCACGCTCCGCAACTTGACCGGAAAGCACACAAGATGACGAAGTGCGATGCCTGTTTGGACCGCATCTCCAAGGGCGGCAACCCTGTTTGTGTAGAAGCCTGCACGCAGCGCGCTCTGGACTTTGGTTATGTGGAGGATCTTCGCAAAAAGTACGGTGAAGGCGCCCACATCGCGCCACTACCGTCACCGACTCAAACCAAACCCAACCTTGTGATCAATCCGGCCAAAAAGGCAACAATCGTGAAATGAAGTAAACGATTTCCGCCCATCGGTTAACCCAAAGCCGTCCGAAAATCGGGCGGCTTTTTTAGAGCAGGCTTTCTATCAATTTTTCCATAAAACCTCGTTTTTTCTATCACACTATCAGTTTTGCTGATAGAAAGATAGAAAGAAGCTCACTTGACTGACAGGAAGCTGCGCAATCAAAAGCGGACAACACAACCTCTTTCTCATCTGTTTAGAGTCGCCTGGAACGTATCAATAGCTTGCGATACTCTTTACAGGTAGCAAAGAAACTCGGGAACCGCTCAAGGTCGAGTTCGCACTTGTTTGCAAGGTAAAATTTGCCTTAGTAGAATTATTTCTACTAAATTCTTTTCTACTGAAGGGATGCCATATGCAGTTCATTGGACGTCAGACAGAGCTACAGCAACTGTCCCGATTTCTCGAACGATCTCCCGATTCTCTCGCTGTGGTCTACGGGCGCCGTCGTGTCGGCAAAAGCGAACTGTTACGCCAGGCAATCCGCGCAAGCAATCTGCCCTACGTTTTCTTCGAATGCCGTCAAACCAGCGAGTCTCAGAATTTAGCAGCCCTTCAGGAGAGCATCAGCACTCAATTAAACGAACCTCAGCTTGCCTTTGAATCACTAGAAAACACTCTCGAACAGCTCTTTCGGCGTGCCGAGGATAAACCTATGGTGGTGGTTCTCGATGAATATCCGTACCTACACAGTCTTGTCAAAGGCATAGACAGCATTTTCCAAGCGTTGGTTGACCGATACGCCGGGCGCTCGAAGTTAAAGCTCATTTTGTGCGGCAGCTATATTGACATCATGACCGCAATCCTTGACTATGCCAATCCTCTGTATGGCAGAGCGGGTCTCGTGATGCATTTGAAACCAATGGACTATCTTGAGGCCAGTGGTTTTTATCCGGACTATTCCGACGAGGACAAGGTTCGTCTCTACAGTGTTTTCGGCGGTATTCCCGCCTATACACGGAAGATCGACAGCCTTCTCTCTGTCAAAGACAACATCCTTAATCTCATTGGAGCGACGGACTCTCAACTTGCAATTGCCACCAATCATTTTCTCGTCAGCGAGATTTCCAAAGTTAACAACGCCAATCTAGTATTTTCAGAATTGTCAAAGGGGGCTCTGCGGTTTTCTGATCTTCTGGCTAAGACGAAGCTTGCTAATGGCGCTACGCTCACCTACACACTCGACAAATTAATGTCGATGGGATTGATAGAGAAACGAGCTCCTATCAACGATGAAGGAAACAAACGCCGTACCCTCTATCGCATCAGCGACCCGCTCACTAGCTACTACTACCGTTTCGTTGAACGTTATCAGGACTCGATTCTGTTGATGGGTGAACAAACGGCGTTCGAAACTTTCGTTGAGACTGAATTCGAAACGCAGTACGTGCCCAAAGCATTTGAGGAGATTTGTCGGCAGTTCTTGATTCGACGCAATCGTATGGGTCGGATCCGGCCTCCGTTTTTCAAGATCGGTCGCTACGCCTACGATCTGCCGAAGGAACGTCGTAACGGTGAATTCGATGTCGTGACACAGGATACTGATGGCTTTATCTGTTACGAAGTCAAATTCCGCAACCGCAAGCTCACCCAGAGCGACATTGACAACGAAATTAGACAAGTGGTTGAATCCCCCCTGCCCTGTTCTCGATTCGGATTTGTTGCGCGATGCGGTTACGAGGGCGTTAAGCCCGCCGACAATCTCAGCCTCTATACGTTGGCTGATTTGTACGATCCGGAAAACTTTGACTAAACCGGAGAACGGCACACACGGCCGACACACAAGGACCTTATTTCTTATCCTTCTTGCCGGCTTTTTCCTTATTGTTGCCTTCGGTCTTACCTTTGTCGCCGTCGGAGAAGCCGTCGCGGAAGGCATGGCCGACTTCGCGAGTAGCGTCGCGAGACGCATGACCGATTTCACGAGTTACGTCGCGCGTGGTATGCCCGATCGTGCGGCCGGCTTCTTTGATGGAGTCGAAGAATGAGTCGGCGGCTGAAACCGCAGGAACAGACATCATCAGAGCAACGGCGGAAACAACAGCGGCAAGTTTGTTCATGTACATGACCGATCAGGTTCGTTGTTGGAGGCCTCAATTATGCCATTGGAAAACCGTCTGCTTAAGAACTCCGAACTGCCACAAAGAGACGGGGAGACACTTTCTTGAAAGCATCTCCCCTCAGTTTATTGCCGCTCAAGCCTGTTAGTAGACAGTCCCTTGAGTGCTTCCGACCGGCTGAGAGCCTCGCTTGGGCAGCCTCAATACGAGATTGGGCTTGGTACTCGGTTCAGGCAAGGGAGCAACAGCGTCAACCTTGCCGTATTGCTTTCTGAGTTCATCAATCGGACCGAATGCGATGGCGCGCTGCGGACAGGCTTCCACGCAAAGCGGAGCCTTCGACTGGCTCAGGCGATCCAGGCAGCCGTCGCACTTGCGCATCTTCTTTGCTTGCGCATCGAGTACCGGCGCATCGTACGGGCAAGCCTTTGCACACATGCCGCAGCCAATGCACTTTTTGGTGTCGATGACCACCAGTCCGTCTTCCTTACGCTTGAAGTGTGCGCCGGTCGGGCAAACCTTCACGCAGGCAGGGTCCGAACAGTGGTTGCAGGAAAGACTGACGTAGTATGCAAACACATCCTGCTTCCATGCGCCCTCGTTTGTCTTGCGCCATGTTCCGCCGCTGTATTCACGAACCTTTCTCAGATTCATGCCGGGCTGAGCGAAATGTCCGTCCTTACAGGCCACCATACAGGTCTTGCAGCCGGTGCATTTGCTGACATCCACGAAAAAACCGTATTGCGTCATTTTATTGTCCTCCTCCCGGTTACTTCGCAAGCGTCACTTCGACAAGGTTGGTATGCATGGGGCTTCCCTTTGAAATCGGAGAAACCAAGCTGCCCGTGAGCGAGTTCATGCATGCGCCTTCGTCAATGCCCGTCTTCGGATTGGGCTTGTACCAGCTGCCCTGCGGCAGAGCAACAAGACCGGGAATGATGCGCGGCGTCACCTTTGCGGGAAGCTGAACGGCACCGCGATCGTTGCGAACGACGACGACGTCGCCGTTTTTGATGCCTCTCGGCTCGGCGTCAATCGGATTGATCCACAGTAGATCGGGCTGGACTTCCTGAATCCAAGGCAAGTTGGCGTACGAAGAATGAACGTGTCCCTGACCATGGAAGCCGTAACACTCGAGCGGATACTTCTTTTCGAGCTTATCGCCCTGACCCAGCATTTCGTGCGAAGCGATAAATGTCGGAATCGGACGAAGCACCTGGCCCTGGGCCTTGGGCAGATCAGTGTCTTGAGCCAATTTGACGAGCTGCTCTGAGTAGATCTCGATCTTGCCCGAAGGAGTCTTCAACGGATGCTTGGCAGGATCGGTGCGGAAGCTTTGCATCGTGATGCCGGTGTCTTCCTTTACCTTGTACTTGGCGATGCCCTGCTTCCAGAATTGCTCGAAGCTCGGCAGTTCGGGCACTTTCTTACGTGTGTCTTCATAGCACTTGCGCAGCCACTGATCGTAAGTCTTGCCCTCGGTGTATTTGTCTTCAACACCGAAGCGCTTGGCCAATTCGCGCATGATGTCCCAGTTGCGCTTCTGCCCGTGACGCGGCTCGACCGCTTTATGCATCGCAATGAGGTAGCAGTTACCGCCCACCGAATACGAGTCACCGGAGAAGTCGTCGTTTTCCTGTCCGGCAACGTCAGGCAGCAGATAATCGGCAAACTTCGCGGTCGGCGTCATCTGCGTGTCGACCACAACAAAGCACTCGACCAACTTCGGGTCTTTGAGCAGCTTGGCCATCAAATTGCTGCCGGTGTGCTGATTGATGACATTGTTACCCTGAGTTTCCCACATAAATTTGATCTTGGTCTTCAGGGCGTCGGTCCCCCGGATAAGACCGGTGCGCTTGGTGAGCTTGTCGGCTTCATAAATGGCGCGATGCCAAGCATTCAAACAGACGGAAGCCTTTACCGGATTGGCTCCGGTCGGAAGCGAGGCCGCAAATCCGTTTTGATCGGCCTCTCTGGCACCGTTGTTGGTACCGGGCAGCCCCAATTGACCGGTGAGAATCGGCAACATGGCAATGGAAAGACACAGGCTGTCACCGTTGGCATGACGCTGAGGTCCCCACCCCTGCGCAATAAAGCAAGGCTTCGTCGTTGCGATTTCTCTCGCCAAACGAATGATCGTCTCACTCGGAACACCTGTGATCTTGGCGGCCCACTGCGGTGTCTTGGCGACACCGTCGGGACCCAGACCGAGAATATGGCTCTTGTAGTCGCTGTGAGCGGGAGCGGATTTCGGCAGCGTCTTTTCGTCGTATCCAATGCAGTACTTATCAAGGAAAGCCTGATCAACCAGATTTTCCTTGATCATGACGTAGGCCATGCCTTCGACCAGAGCCGCGTCCGTCCCGGGACGAATCGGCACCCATTCGTCTTCGTTGCCGAGCATCGAGTCCGTGTAGATCGGATCAATCATGATGACGCGCGGTTTGCCTTTGCCCAATGCGCAGGTCAGACCATAAGACTGACCACCGCCCGAAGCACGCGTTACGGCTGGGTTGTTGCCGAAAGCGACATAAAGTTTTGCGTTGGCAATCTGCTCCATGTAGGAGCCGACATTTGTGTCCTGACTCAAGGCAGCACTCGTGTAGCCGGTGGCGCTGAAGCTGCCGTACAGATACGGCCAAGCCATTTGGAACTGACCGGCTGAATAGTCGGAATGAAAATTGAGATTGCCGCCGATCAAATTGAAGAAGCGTTGAGCGCATTTGCGTGAATTCATCGCAATGCCGTTGTTGCCCGAACCGTGATTGATGAAGACGGCTTCGTTTCCGTACTTCTTAATCACGTCCTTGAGTTTGTCAGCGATTTCGTCGAGAGCCTGATCCCAGGAAATCCGCTCGAATTTGCCATCTCCTCTTTCCCCGACGCGTTTCATCGGATAAAGCAGGCGATCTTTGGAATAGACGCGCTGCTTAATGGAACGACCGCGCAGACAAGCACGCACCTGAGGCTGATCGTTACCGAAATTACAGGCCTCGGGACGCCCCGTATTGTCGGTTTCGATTCGGATGATCTGCTTATTTTTGGTCACAACACGAACCGGGCAACGGCTGCCGCAGTTGACGGTACATGCCGACCACGTCACGGTTTCCTGGTCGTCCATGGCTTTTGCAACGGCCGTACGCAGCGTTGAAAACGGCACGGCACCGAGCGCCGCCGTGCAGGCCGCGCCTTTGAGTGCACGCCGTCTCGAGACGAGTGCTTGCATGGTTTTTCTCCTGAGTCGATTTGCCGAAACGCACGACAGCGTCCGGTCATTTATCCGCGGTATCTCGTTATCGCGATACCGCTGTTTAATAGGATTCATTCTACGACTGAATCAAAATCAAATTCAAAAAGAAATGCAAGAGCGATCGATGCCTTCGTTGATTCATGTGCGACAACAAATGACGCATATACAGTTATTGTTCCAATGTCGCCGCAAGGAGATATATCGAAGCAAAATGAACCGAAGGTTTCGGAGACTTCAACATCAGCCGAACAAACGGCAAGGAACCAAAAGACAAACACACCGACATCGAGGACAGCATGTTTTCGTACAAACTCACAATTAAGAATCGAAAGAGCCGCAAGGCCAAACTCGAGAAGTTTTATGACGCTCTCGAATCGAGCGATCTCACCAAAGCCGAAAATACCCATATGAGAAAGCAGATTTCCTCAACCGTCAGGAACTTTTATGCGCTAGCAAAGAAATTCAATTGTCTGCCGATGACCATTAAGAGAACGTACGAAAACGCAAAAATCAGCATTCGGATTAAGCTCATGCACGCTGGCACATTGGATGCTCTGGGTGATCATCTCATCCGACTGTTTGATATGAAATACTATACGCCGGTTCAATTGACGGTCACTTTCCCGAATCCTGCAGGCGACGACCTGTCAGCTGCGATCGAATTGACAAATACAGTCAAACAGAAAACATAGATTCAATATATAACGTTTACGCATCGACTTAGCCTCCCTGCCGCCGAGAGAGATTTACTCCTTTGCTCTTTCGGCGGCAGTTTTTTTGTCGCCGGCCCTAGCTAACCCGTGCCTCTGTTGACTTGGCACGGACCAGCACCGCGCAGTCTGACAACTTCTACTTTATCGACAAAGTATTGCTTTGAGTTTCGACAAAATATTTCCAGAGACTCGAAACAGCATCAGTCAGCAATGTTCGCTTAAGTGAGGATGAAAATATCGGGCTTCATCCTAGAGTGAATTGCTTATTTGAAACAAAATTAATTCTTTAACCTCATTTATTCATTGACAATTACGAATAAATACTGTTAAACTCGCCCCATCTAACTAGGAGGCTACAAATGACCGAATCCTTTAAGGAACTTTACGCTAACCTGCAGCGTCAGCAGGAAGAACTCAAGAAGCAGGCTCAGGAAGCCAAGGCCGAAGCCATCGCTTATGTTCAGGAAATCATTACCGACTTCCAGATCAAGAGTTCCGATCTGAAGTTTGCCGATGATCCCGTTGTCGTTACCACGGTTAAAAAGACCCGCGGCAAATCCCCGATCAAGTATCGCCTTCCCAACGGCGTTGAATGGACCGGCAAGGGCAATATGAAGCGTGAAGTGCGCGCTTTCCTTGAAGCCAACAACATGACGCGTGAAGACCTTGATCAGTTCCTGACCGAACAGTTCAAGAAGTAATCCGCCTTCAAGCGAAATGAAAGCCTCCTTGGGAAACCTCGGAGGCTTTTTTGGATTGCGGCAAAAGTTACTTCAACTGTCTGGCAATAATCGTACTGAACCTCGGACAAAGTAGTCGTCAAATTCGAGCCAACGGCTTTGGCCAAGAACACTTTGACGACTACTCGAGAGCTTCCAGTGTTTCGGCAATGAACGGATCGTCTGATTGCCCGAAAGTCTCGCGCAAAAGTCGGGAGATGCGGTTGCTCGCGCAACCGTATCCGAAAGCATCGTTCAACAACCCCGGATCGCCTTTGATCAGGTTCAAGATGTCTTTGTCCGTCAGCTCTGTCAAAACGTTTTCATTCCCGAGAAGCGCCTGACGAACGTCATATGTCGTATCCGTACACAAGGTCTCAACAGCCTCAGTCGGCAGCGCATCCCGGCGGGCGACTTCGCTTCGCACTGCACGTGACGGATGCTTGGCCAGTCGGATCACCAACGGTGTCGTTTCGTTGTTGGTAGGAAGTTCACGGGCTACGTTCTCGAGCCCATCGACCGGGATCATTAGTTTTGGAGCGTCGCTTATCGCAATCACCGCACCAGTCTTTTCTTCTTTCTTCAGAAAAACTAGCGCATAGACATAGTCTTCAGGCCGGCCGTATAGATCAAGACCGAAGGCTGAAGCACTGCGGCGGCGCGGGATCGGCATGCGCCGCTTTGGCAGATCGTCGTCAACGTCCCCCAATCGAGCCTGCAGAAGCCGTGTCTGCTGGCGAACGCTCAAGTCCGGATGATCATAAAAGTGAGCAATCAGACGACGCGCTTTTTCCAGAATCGTTTGAATCTCTTTTTCGATTGAATTGATGCGCTCCAATTCTTCAACGGTACGCGGTCGATCACTGCACTGCTGCGCGCAGTTGCGTTTGGCCTGAATCGCGGCATCGACCATCGAGTCCATTGTGTTTTCAATGAGCTGACCGTCTTCGCGGGCAAATGCCACGGCCTCGTCAAAAGTAAGACAAGCGATTGCCGGAGCGTTTAGTGAAAGATTGTTCTTGACGTCGTGAGAAGCGTCGCCGGCCAATCGTCTGACTGTTTCAGCACTCAGGTTTGGTTCGCCGGCAGCTGCAGCACGCAAACGCGCGTCCGGATGACGAGCAAGCAGATTCATGAAAGAGGCTCGCTCGGCCGCCTCTTCCGGCATGGAGGCTTCCACGCCTCCCCAGCGAACCAAATCCGTCACGAAGTCCGTTGACACCGCTACGGTGATCGACTCGATCCAATCGGTTACATTGGCCTGTCGCTTTCCGCACATCAAACCGATGCCGCATGGGGCAAGCTTGAGCAGATCGTTGTAGCCGGGAAAACCGGGCTGCAGGATAAGCGGCAGATTCCGATCGGATTGTTGCGTGTTTATTGGGTTTTGAAACATAGTCGATATTCCTCTCGAACACCTTGTTTAGCACTCGACAAATTTTTTGTCATGTGCATCGTAACGGAGGTTGCGTCGTTTTGCGACTCACTCGCAAAATAAGCCAACACATCGGCCTTTCTGACGAAAAATACATCCCGCCAAACGGAACTCAGAAGCGACAGTCTTTGACGCACAGCCTGTCACAATGATCGTATGTCAAATGCCCTTTCAAGGAACTGCAATGACCAATCAAATCCAATCTTCACCCGTCGGAGCCCCGGACTCATCCTCCGAAAACGCCCTCGCCCAATGGCAGGAACTGCCGCTCTTCCTGTTTCGAAAACGTATCAAATCGCTTGCACTGCTGCGTTACGGCGACACCTCCGTGCGTCTCAGCTCACCGGCAGTGGACTACATACTGTCTGCACAATATTCGCCTACGCGTCACACGTCCGACGGCATCTCGCCTGCCGTCATCATTGAAGAGACGGAAATGACCTACACGGCAGAACCCACGTCGGTCCCGGAACCGCAGCGCGCCGTCTGGGAGATCCTTGCCAAAAGCCCGTCTTACGAAATGCGAAAAACGGCAGCCAGCCGCGGCCTTAAGGTAGAAACGTTCATCGAACTTCTCTCCGATCGGGCCTTCTCTGTACGCGAAACCGTGCTCGACAACATTGACGGACTCGAGACGCTTGCTTCAACTGAAGGCGGCCGCAAGGCGCTCGCTCTTGCCCTCAAAGATAGAACGCTACGCAATACGGTGCGTCACCGCATCTGTGACATTGACGAACAGGCTGCCGCCGTCATCCGGCCTTTACTTATTCGTGCCGTGACCGAAGGCGACGCTGTCGATGGCGAACCGACTCCTTTTGAGCTGGTACTCAATCCAGACACTGATCCCTTTACGGTCGTTCTTACCGAACCCGATGCTCTTGAAGCGACCATCGACTGCCTGCTCGATGATGACGACTTTGACGATTCTTACGGCAAGTGCGTTTCCGGCTCTTTTGTTGTCAACGCAGATACCTCCCATATCATCGAAAAACTTGCCTCAGACCCTCGTGAACCCGTTCGCATGTTCGCCGCCCATTACGCCCGTCCTTCCTCACCCGCGCTGCGCAAGCTTGCGTTTGATGTCAGTCCGGCAGTTCGTCGTTGCGTCACTTCTGAACCGGCGGGCTTTACCAATGAAGAGCGAATCGCCTTCTATGGAAATGATCCGGAGCGCCTCATCGAATACGTCGACAGCCTCGAGGAGCTTCCGGCAACGACCGACTTTATCCGCTCAGTGCTCGCCGATTCCGATCCTACGGTCGTTCTGCACGCCACGCGAAAAATCGAAGCCCTGATTGCACAGGCGATCGAAGATGCCGAGGACTTTGGGGACGATGATGACGAAGAGGATGAAGACGATTTCGAGCTGGAAAGCAACGGATTTGACCCCGACTGGGACCTGGACTATCGACATCTGTACGGTGACTCCGAGGAAGATGACGATAATGACGAAGAGAAGGACGAGGAAGACATCAACAAAGAAATCGACGCGCGCAATCTTAGGTTGCCGCTTTTCGACGACAAACCCTAAACCAACCAATTAACACACCGGTTCACTCTTTTTTGCCCGTGTTTCCTTCGATGCGAAACCGGGCTGTTTTTTTCTTCAACCGGTGTAGTTACTGAAGCTGTAGAAGCTTCCAGATCGGTCAACAATACCTTGTTTGACTCGCATAGCTAATTAGTTTTGTCACACCACGCCCAACTAAAACCTCTCACTTCCGCATAATTTTCTTCCACCATTCTTCGTGTCTGTACTTGACCGGCGAGAACCGCACCTTACCGTCTTTCTCCATCGCCCAGACATCAGATACTTCACGGGGCAGAATCAAATTGAAGCCGGCAAACACCTCCTCGACGTCTTCTGACTCAGTGATTCGTACGGCAGCGTTCAACACGGCGCGTTGCCGTGCCCGCCAGGCACGATGCCAACGCTGCTTGTCCTTCTTTTCGCTTGCAACTTTGACAAAGGATGTAATCGGGTTGTAACGGTGGGATCGAGACATTTTTTAACCGAACCTTAAGTTTCTTTTCCGGCAAGCCTAAGGTCTCTTGCGTCAGACTCAGACGCAATCAAACAATCGTGAGCATGCGTCATAAAATGACGCATTAAGCATTACCTTACTTCTCGCAACCAGTCGATTGGCTGGACTAACAGAAGTAAGGAGACCCACGCATGTGGTCGCAAATACAACGCAAACTCTACGATCTCATTGATCCCAATCTCAAACTGCAAGTGCACTGTGCCGTATATCCGGGCGGCGGCAGGACGTGCCTAAACAGCATTCCTCGTTTCTGGGTAAAGCTTGGTGGCGAAGTCATTTTCGATTGTCTGCACGACTACATGTTTATGTGGCAAGACAAAAACTTTGACATCGGCAACCTTCCTCTCGAAGACGACATCGCCTGGTGCTGCGGCATTGTCATACGTTACTTTCAGGCGCCTGTCGACTGCCTCATGACACTGCACGACCGTTTCGGCCTTACGGACATTCTTTTGGCAGCAGACCGGCGCATCGGCAAACGCCGGTGGCCGGAAATCTACGCAACGCGCTCCGAAGCGGCACAAAAAGTTTTAGTCGCCCGCGGCTACGTACCACCCGCCGAGAATGAGGCCAAGCTCGAAGCGGAAATTCAGGACGTTTTGGACACCTTCGCGGCAAGCAATACCGTTCTCAAATCTCTTTAGGAGCCGACCATGCACCTTCTCAAAGCCGAAGAAATCCTTCGCATTCACGATGCCGTTTTAGAGCGATTCGGCGGCCTGAATTCTCAGCCGATGACACCTGATGCGGAGTTTTCCAAAGCGCAGGCGCTTGTCGGTTGTATTCGTACTGCGATGACTTACAACACAGCCTACGACTGGAACAACGTGTTTCTGTGCGCAGCCTTTCAGACCCACTGCATCGCGCGTGCTCACGCTTTTGCCGACGGAAACAAACGCACGGCACTCAACGCCGCAGGACTCCTATTAAAACGCGCAGGATACGCAATCAAGGACTCCGAAAATCTTCCTCTGCTGTTGGTGGAAGTAGCGCAAGAAAGGATCAAGATGGAAGAAATCGCCGCTCGCCTACAAGCTGAAATGACCGTCGCCGAGAAGTCAACAGCCGGTCGAGTCCCCTACGATCGATTCGCCGATCTCGCATACATGAAGATTGACCCACAAACGCTGCGGCTCCTTCGCGATTTCGCCGAAGAACGAACCGACAATCCGACGCTGTGCATCATCGGATCTTCACGCTGGCTCTCGATGGATCCCTCGGGACTTGCCTGGGTGAATGTTCAGGAAACGTTGCGCGAACGCCATCCGGAATGGTCTTTTGTCACGTTCGACTGCGGAATTCGGGCCTTCAATAAAGACAAGCGCGCTGACGTCGTCAACTCAGCGCTCACCATCATTGAATCGGCCGACCTTCTGCACCTGCGCGGTCCTTCTTCGTTTCTGCACAGCTGGCCTGAAGACTTCGAGACCGTCATGCGGGCGCTCGACGAGCGTGCCCAAGCAGGAAAACGCACGATCGTCACGGCAGACGAATCCGTCGCAAAAACATTCATACGGTACAACCGTCCCGTGCCGGTCTTTTTCGCTAGTGCCCTGGTCGCGGATTTTTCAATGGAATCATTAGACAGATAAACCACTTTCGAGGAAACATATATGCTCGGAGCCATTGTCGGCGACATCATCGGTTCGCAGTTTGAACACACAAACCACCTTTCGAAGACGTTCGATTTATTCACGCCCGATTGCTTCTACTCGGACGACACCGTTCTGACGCTAGCCGTCTGCCAAGCACTTTTGGACACCGACGGTCAAGTTGACCATCTCGCCGCAGCTGCAGATAAACACCTTGCAGATTTTGCCAATACCTATTGGAAGCTCAGCTACGGCAGTCAGTTCAACCGCTGGCGCATTGCCGAAGTCCGAACACCCTACTTTAGCTGCGGTAACGGCTCGGCGATGCGCGTGAGCGGCTGCGGCTTCGCGGGACACACGCTCGATGAAGTCCTCGCTCTTGCCGACGCTGTCACGGCAGTGACACACAACCATCCGGAGGGTCTTAACGGTGCGCGAGCGGTAGCCGCCTGCGTTTTCCTTGCACGCTCCGGTCACGACAAAGCCGCCCTCAAAACATTCATGGAACGCCACTTTTATGGCCTGACTTTCACGCTCGACGAAATTCGACCAATCTACTGCCGAGGCAAGATGCTTAACACCTGCCAGAACTCCGTGCCTCAGGCCTTGCAGTGCTTTTTCGAGTCGACATCCTTTGAAGACACCGTGCGAAATGCGGTGAGTCTCGGCGGAGACAGTGATACGTTATGTGCCATTGCGGCAAGTATTGCCGACGCTTATTACGGCATACCGGATGAGATCGCTCAATCAGCTACTCGATACCTGGACGACAACCTGCGCAATGTTCTTGCTTCGTTCGAGCGCAGATTCCGGTCATGACTGCCAGCGACAGTGATAGACGCAAGAGGCTTTAACTTTGAGGCGTCGGACGAAATTAACTTTCGTTTCTGCACCAGATTTTCAGCTACATCGCAAACAAAAGACACCATGTACTCCACGACCCGTATCAGCGCCGCCTTTGCTCTCGCCGCTCTCGTACACGAAAAGCAAAAGCGCAAATCCACCGACATTCCATACATCAGCCATCCCATGGCCGTAGCCGCTCAGGTATCCGTTTGGGGAGGCTCGGAAGACCAATTCATTGCGGCGCTGCTGCACGATGTTGTGGAAGACGGCGGCGCCCAGTACATGCCTGTCATCGAAGAACACTTTGGCAAACACGTTCTTGATCTCGTTATGGCGTGTTCGGACGCGGCACCGCAGCGAGGTCAGCCCAAAGGCGCATGGATCGAACGCAAAGAAAAGTACATCGCCAATCTGCGTTCGGCTGCGGATGAAGTGCTTCTCATCAGCGCCGCCGACAAATGGCACAACCTCGCAAGCATCCTGGCCGACGCCAAGCGATTGGGCGAAGCGGTGTTCGACCGTTTCATCCGGCAAGACTTTGAGCGCACCGATAAGAAAAAGATGGTTCTCTGGTACTACAAGGAGCTTCTTGCCGTCTACCGCGAGCGAAACGTGCCGGTCGTTGTCGAACTCGAAAACCTGCTTAGCGAAATTGAGAACGTCACAGGCCAAAAACGCTGACACTCTTTCAACGCCACCTCTCTGATTTCAACCTCCTTGAAAACACTTACGGCCGGTCTTTGGATCGGCCTCTTTTTTTTGTTTTCGCTGCCGTCTATCCCATATGTTTTTCTGACGAATCGAGAATATTCATATACGTCAGAAATTGACGCATAGGGTTTCACAATGTCACTTACCAACAATCGACACGTAAGCCTGTCATCATGAAATTCTCCGACCTGAAATCTTCCATCCTCGAGCAATTCAAGACCACAAACGAAGTCGTACCGTTCATCGTCGGCAAGCCCGGCGGTGGAAAAAGTTCCTGCGCACGTGAAATCGCTCAGGAACTTGCGGTCGCCCACAAAATTCCTGACGAACGCATCATCGAATTCAACCCGTCCCTTCGTGAGCCCTGCGATGTGCTGGGGTTGCCACAATTCAACGGCGATTGCACGAAGTGGCTTCCGCCCGAAGAGTTCTGGGCGCTGCGTCAGGGCGTGGGTCCCTGCGTGCTGATCCTCGAGGAATTGAGCGACGCTGACATGAACATGCAAAATCCGCTCTGCCGTGTGGTGCTTGATCGCTGCGCCGGGCAACTGCATTTGTCGGATGAACTCTTCATTATTGCTACAGGAAACCGAACCGAAGATCGTTCGGGCGCCAATCGCCTGAGTACGAAACTGGCCAACCGCATGCGCGAGATTGAATTCACAGAAAACCTCGACGACTGGCTCGAGTGGGCGCAGGAAAACGACATTCCCGTAAAGCTTCAGGCTTTTCTGCGTTTTCGCCCGAATCTGCTCTCCGACTTCAACCCCAAACGCAGCAAGAATCCGACGCCGCGCTCCTGGGCATCCGTCGCTTTGATCCCCGAATCAATTGAAAAGAAAAGCTCAATTTTTATGGAACACGTCGCAGGTTCTGTTGGCGACGGCGCTGCCGCCGAATACGTGGGCTTTTTGAAAATCATGAAGCGCCTGCCGGACGCCTCCAAGATCATCAGCGATCCGGACGGCGGATTGATTCCGGAAGGCAACGACGTGCAGTGGGCGACGATAGCAAAGTTGAGTTCCGTTCTGACCGCTCACAACGCCGAGGCGATCTGGAAGTACACCATGCGCCTGAAACCCGAAATGACCGTGGCCGCCGCCAAGATGTACCTCTCGGCCAACCGAAAGGCCTTTACGTCTGCCAAAACCCGTGAAGGCAACAACCTCTACGGCACGGTGGTAGCTCGGTTTCTACTCGAGGGCGGTCTTTTGATCTGACGGCGCAAGGAGTTGAAAAATGTTTGAAACCAACGAGGATGCGCGCAGGAAGATCAGCAAAGCCGCCGTGGGACTGCTCTTACGTCATCCGTTTTTCGGAAGCCTTCTCTATAGGCATGATGTCCTGATCTCGGAGTCTGTCGAGACGGCGGCCGTGACGCTCGATCGCACCATCTTGCTCAATCCGGAGTTTGTGAAGAAGTACTCTGCGCCGCAGCTTGAGTTCTTACTCGCCCACGAGGTGATGCACGTCGTCTTTGCGCATATTGCACGACGCGGTGACCGAAATCCTGTGATCTACAACATCGCTTGCGACGCCGTCATCAACGAAACTCTGATTGCAGAAGACGTGGGTGCATTCATCGATGGCGGCATCCGCATGGAAGGTGCTCAGTATCGCACGTCGGAGTCGATTTATAACGAAATCGCTCCCAAGTTGAAAACCCGGAAAATGCCTTCTTCCTCGAACGGCCAAGGCCAAACATTGCCCCTTTTTCCGGATGCGCCAGAGTCCGGCGTGAAAGACGATGCATCCGAAATTATGAGCGGCGTCTCCATCGGCTCTTCTCCCGTCAATGGGCATCTTTCCATCCGTGATCTTCCCGCGAAGGTCCGACAAATGACACCGGAGGAAATCAAAGAGCAAACCGAAGCCGGAAAGATTGAAATCGGTCAGGCGCTCACTACTGCCAGGACCTGCGGGAACATGAGCGGCGCACTCGGTCGTTACGTCGCTTCGATGCTTGAGTCAAACCTTCCCTGGTACGAGCTTCTTGAACGCTACATGGTAAGCAAGGCCAATCAGCGCTACAACTGGAGCCGTCCGGACAAACGGCGTCTGAATATCGCCTATCTGCCGAGGCGCGAACGTTTCCCGTTCTTAGGAACGGTCGTGATTGGCATCGACGTCTCTGGTTCAATTTCCGACAAAGAAATTGCCGCGTACCTCGGCCATTGTCAGCGCATTTTTGAGCTTTGTAGGCCCCGCAAGGTTTACGTCGTCTACTGCACGACCCGTGTGGAAGCCGTAGACAGATTCGAGGAAGACGAGCCGCTTGAACCTCGCAAAAACCTTTGGCACGGCGGCACGTATATGCCTGCCATCATGGATTGGATCGCAAAGAAAGAAATCGAAGCCGACGTCTGCGTGACGTTTACCGACGGCTATACGGATTTCCCGTCCGAGAACCAGGTTCCCTGCCCGCTTGTTTGGGTACTGAGTACGGATGTCACCCCTGAAGAAGACGTGCACGGCGAGGTCATTCGCATTGAAAATCCTCAGGAGACTCGTCTATGACCGCACTCAAACACAAAGAACGCTGGAGTTTATCTTCAAGCACTGGCCTCGACGTGTTCTACGGTTCGCAGATCGAGACTTATCTACGCCAACATGCAGTCGATCTCGAACCCGGACGTCCTGTCCCCTATGGCGAAATTCCGGCGAGCTGTTTCTTTCTGTCGGTCAACTTTTATCAATATTCCTATGAATTGTGTAGTGCCGACGGTTCGCCTCTGGAATTTCGTATCGCAACAACGCACGTGTTCAAAAAGGACTCGCCTGAACGCTACGCTGAAGCCAAGGCGAAGTTGCTCAAGAACCACCGCCATCCGTGGTTCAAGCTCCTCAACGGCATTTGCAGGATGCCCGAAACCGACCGAGAGCTTTTCCGAGACTTCGCGAATGATTTCGTCAACCTTGGTGCGAAGTTGAAGGCTCGTGTTCTTGAGCTTCAGATAATGACGGTGCAACGGCTGAATCACGCTCAAGCCGTTGTTGTAGAGCGGCTGGAAGCAACGCTTCACGGTGTGGCCTGCCACCTTGCGCAATTCTTCGTTGTACTGCGCCCCACGTTCTACAAGGAATTCGAAAGCCTCATTGGATTGTTCGCACATGGTCTGCACCAGTTCAGGCACATTGAGGCGACCGCCCGCTTTGAGAACGTCTTTCACATACAGCTCGACGCTGTCTTTGACGCCTTCCTTCTGTTGACGTTTGGTATTGCAAGCTGCAAACGTGCCGCCGCTGATCACGGATGAACCGCCGGGAACAGCCATTTTCTCCAGAATAATAGTCTTGCGTCCCAGTTCGGCGGCGGTGATGCCTGCGCAATAGCCCGCTAAACCGCTACCGACCACGATAACGTCAAATTCCTTATCCCACTTCGGTAATGCTTTGGCTGTTGTGGCAGCTTGCGCCATACCACCGACGCCGAGCGTCATGACGCCCGCAGCTCCGGTTTTCAGAAACGCCCTGCGAGAGCTCTGCAGTGTGCTCTGGGTCATCTTGTTCTCTCCTGTATTGATGTTGCAGGTCTTGATGAAAAAAGACCTCTACAAATCAAGTCTAGGAAGCAGAACTAACAAATTCGTTACGCAGTCAAAAGGAAGTCATTACAAAAAAATTACCACTATCTTTCCATTTTGTCTTTCTCGGAACTATACGTTTGTTGCAATTTTCACGGGCTTTGTAACGGTCGCGTCTCGTTAGAATCAAAGCAGGTAGTACTTTTTCGAGAGGTCGCTCATGCTCAACCATCGTCTCCAATTGACCATCGCCCTTTCCTCAGCCCTGCTTCTCGTCGGCTGCGCCAGCTCTCCCGAACGCTCGGAGTTCGTCGAGATCGGAAACAACACCTACACGATCAGCGCCTCGAGCGACTCCACCGATAACGGCGGCATTGTTCGTGTTGAACTGATCCAACAGGCTCAGGAATTCTGTGCGGACAAGGATCTCAAATTCCGTTTGCTCAAGTCTCGCTTCAATGACAGCAATGCGGACAGAAGTGCTACGGCCACCATCGACTTTGTTTGTGAATCCCCTACGGCTGCTGCAGCCAATCAGCCTGTACAGCAGGTTCCCATGACCGAAGTCCCCTCAACCAAAGTTCCTTCGGTCCTAGTGCCTTCAGCTCAAAAGCGTTAAGCCACCTACGCTGATCAATAGCGCATGAAACCGCAAGCGTTCTGCCATCCACGTCGAGCGCAAGCGGTTTCTTTTTGAGATTAATTAACCTTGACAGGTCTTACCACTTCGTTGTCGGACACAGTGAAAGATAATCGCGCCGCATCTCCCACTCCACAGAACTCTTGGCGCTTGCCAGCGTCACCACCTTTCCTCTGAATTTCTCGTTCAGCACTTCAATTGAAGCTTAAATCCGCTCGCGGCTAAGTAAGTTTCTGATTCAGCCGCAAAATCAACAAGGATACAAGCTTCGGCTTGTAGCTTTTTTTGAACTGGAAGTCGTATCGCCTCAACAAATCAATTCCCGTTTCCGGATTCAACAAACGGTTCAAAGTTATAAAACCACTTTGGTGCCTCGTTTCCTTTCTCTTCCTCATTCACGTAAACCATGGAGCTAATCCTCTATAGCCACTGCATGTCAGCGGGAGTAGCATATCCCGCAGAAGGCTTAATAAGCCCAATCAAGTTCGTCACTGAGGAGAGGAAAAGATGAGCTTTACATTGAAAAAGATAGTTCTTCCCGTAACAATGGCTTTTTGTGCCATCAGCGCGTCTGCTGCGACCTACACTCAGACGGTTCCGGGACACAACGGCCCGATGACTGTTAAAGTCGCAATCGACAGCGGCAAGATTACGGCAGTCGAAGTTGTGAAACACAACGAAACGCCCGGAGTCGGCACCAAGGCAATTGAAACGTTGCCGGCAAAGATCATAAAGGCCAACTCAACCAAGGTGGATGCCGTCACTGGTGCCAGTGTCTCTTCCAAGGGCATTTTGATGGCTGTCAACCAGGCCCTGGATGCCTCTCAGGGTAAGAAGGTCGGCAAAGCTCAATTTAAACCAGGTACATACAAAGCTCAGGTCTACGGCAACAACGGTTACCTCAATGTCGAAGTCACGGTTAGCAAAGACAAAATCACCGACATCAAGGTTCCCGGCCACACAGAAACCGATCTGATGGGTGGCATGGCCATTTGCACAATGACCAAAGACATCCTTGATTATCAGACCGTCAATGTGGATGCTGTTTCCGGCGCGACGGTCACGAGCGGCGCATTCAAACAGGCTGTTATTGCCGCATTGGAAAAAACCGGCGTCAATCTGGCTGCGCTGCAGACCCCCGTCCCCGTCAAGATCAAGAAGTTCAACGGTACGAAGACCGAAAGTTACGACCTTGTCATCGTCGGTTCCGGTGGTGCAGGTCTGTCAGCTGCGGTGACTGCGGCCGAAGCAGGCAAATACAACATCGTTGTGCTGGAAAAGATGCCTGTGATCGGCGGCAATACGCTTCGCTGCGCCAGCGCTTTCAATGCCGCTGATCCGGAACGTCAAAAACTGCTTCCGATGACGGACACCCTCAAGGATGCCGTCGTTAAGGCCATCAACGAAAAACCTGCCAACGCGGATCACGCCAAACTGATGGCCGACGTTAAGGCCAAGTACGAAGCGTATTTGAAGAGCGGCAGCAAGACGCTTTTTGACTGCCCCGAATGGCATGCCTTGCAGACCTACAACGGCGGCGACAAGGTGGGACATATTCCCCTGATTCGTACCTATGCCGAAAATGTGCTTGAAACACTTCATTGGATGCAAAAGCACGGTACGCCTGTGATGGATCGAGTCAGTCAAGGTGCCGGCGCTCTTTGGCAACGTACACACCAAGTTGACGCGCCCGCTGGAACCGGACTCATTGAACCGTTACTCAAGGCCGCCAATAAGGAAGGCGTCAAGATCATCACCGGTATGCGTGCTCAGGAACTCATTTACCGCAATGGTGAAGTCGTGGGCGTCAAAGCCAGCGACAAGGTGGGTAATTCCTACGAGTTCAAGAGCAAGTACGGCGTGATTCTTGCCACCGGCGGTTACAGCCAGAACAAGGAAATGCGCCAAAAATCTTCGCCCGTCTTGACGCCTGACATGGTCTCAACGAACCAACCGGGGGCCACCGGCGACGGCATTGTCATGGCCACGAAGATCGGTGCCGATCTCACCGGCATGAATTACGTTCAGGTTTACCCGCTAGCAACGCCGGGTTCCGGTGCCTTGCAGGGACGTGCCCGCAAGATGTCCGGTCTTGACGACGTGATTGACGTGAATAAGAATGGCTTGCGCTTCGTGAAGGAAGACGCTCGCCGTGACGAGTTTGTGGCTGCCATTAAGAAACAGCCTGGTGCCATGTGCTACGACATCAATGACTCGAGCATTGTCCAAGAATACAACTCGTTTGCAGAAAACGTCGAAACGCTTGTTAAGCTCGGTCGTATCTACAAGGACGACACGCTGGAAGGTCTGGCCAAGCAGCTTGGCATGCCGCCGGAAAATCTGAAGGCGACCGTTGAAGAGTTCAACAAGATGGTTGAAGCGAAGAACGATCCGAAGTTCGGCCGCAAGCTCTTCGACCGCAAGATCGAAAAGGCTCCGTTCTATGCAACGCCTCGCGCACCGTCTATCCACCATACAATGGGCGGTTTGTATATCAATCCGAAGGCACAGGTGCTCGATAAGAAGGGCAACGTGATCAAAGGCTTGTATGCAGCCGGTGAAGTGACTGGCGGCGTTCACGGCAGCAACCGTTTGGGCGGCAATGCTACTGCCGATGTGTTGACGTTCGGGCGTATTGCAGCTAAGACTGCTTTGGGGCTGAATAAGTAACGGCTCGTCCCTACTTCATTGCTCTTTTGCGATTGGGGGCAGGCTTCATGGCCTACCCCCAATCTGTCATCAGGAATCAATTACTTACTGCTTTGCTACCGACTCACTGCCTTCGATCCAGCAACTGATCCATCCCGACCAGATGCAAATAAGGATCCGGTGTAGCCATATCAAGCAACACGTCGTCAAATCCCATGCGAGAAAAAATCCAATAGTGAAAAACGGCGTCCTCCGCAACCGGCAGTTGTTCGCATTTGGCCTGGAGGGAACGCAACACTTTTATTCCGACTTCCTGATTGCGATACTTGCATTCAGCCACAAGACAATGCCGTCTTTCGTGATCGGCTCCAACCAAGTCAATCTCCGTGCCGTTTCTCCACCATCGCCCCAGAGTGGTCACAGAAAAGGGCAGTTTCCCGGAAAAGCGCAGTTGTGTCAGGTATTGACGACAGACCTGCTCAAAAGATTCGGCTGCGAAATCCGCAAAGCAAGGCTCTACGGTCGCTTTCCATTCTGAAAGGGCCTCCTGCCGCGTCATGATCAGAGTCGGATTGTTGGCTAAAAACCGGAACCAAAATTTCACGTACGGATCGGCAATGCGATAGAGTCCTCGAGACGCATTCCCCAACTCCCCCGGACCGGCGAAGACGGGTAATTCCTTCACAACCAAATCCATGTCTTCCAGTACGGACAAATATTTGGAAAGCGTTCGCGTATCCACCAAGCTCTTCTGCGCAATTTCGTTTCTCGAAGTTGAACCAAAGGCAATCGTTTGAAGAATGGCGTTGTAGGTGGCAGGATCCCGAAATTCCTGCCTCAATGCCGATTGAGCCTCGTCATTGAGAAAACCGTTGGATCTCAGAATATTGGCGGCGAGATTTTCCGTCATTGAACGTTGTGGATTCACGCCCTGCCAGAAATACGGGATTCCGCCCAACACGGCGTAACCGCGAAAAACGTCATCCACTGAGTAAGAAGGCACAAATTCGGCGACCGTCTGAAAAGGAAGCGGACGAACTTTCATGATGGTTCTCGCTCGCCCGTAAAGAGAATTCTTTTCTCCCAAAACTTCTTTGGCGATAAAGGACACGGCGCTGCCGCAAAGCACCAGCAGAATGTTTTCTTGAGACAGCTCCTCGTCCCAAAGCACCTGAAGCTCGGAGAGTATGCTCGGGCGCTCCTTGGCAATATACTGAAATTCATCAATGACAATCACCTTGCGACTCGGTGACGGCTGAGTCGCAAGTGCTCTGAGTGCCGAAGTCCACTCGAGATAGCGCAATTGAGGATTTCCGCAAAATGTTCCCACAGCTTGTGAAAAACGATCCAATTGATACGGATCTTTCCATGCTTTCGCTGTGTAGAAAAAAGCCGGTTTTCCTTCACAGAATTTTTGGATAAGCGCCGTTTTTCCAATGCGTCGACGACCGTAAATAATTGCCATTTCGGCTGCTGCGCTGTCGTACGCATCCTGCAATGATTCAAGTTCACCGACGCGGCCAAAGAAATCTGTGTCGCCCATCTTCTGCTCCTGCGCCAACTATTTTATTTTCCTGATTTGACTATTAAAGATTATGTTCCGCCAGATCACAATCTGCCAGAACATAATCTTCACACTTTTCCTATCGCTTCCCGACAAGCTCAGATCTGCCGCAATTCAATCGGCCTTGAGTAAATCATTCCTCTTCGTCGTCGGACAGAGTGCCAAACCCTCTGGCCTCATTGCCTAATCCATCTGCGCTGCAAGCCACTGCGCCTCGACGAACGGCCTACGCCCCGCTAAGCGGGTCCCCACCATTAAACGAGGCTTCGGGCTTGACTCAATCACCCCCTGAGTCGAAGTTGACCTCGACTCGTTACGTCGTCACGGTAAGGAGGATGCAAGGATAAAATCGAAGAAGACTCTCCGACGAGAGCGTTCGGTGTCAACCAAATCAGGTCTTTGCAAAAAAGCTGTCTACTTATTCAGTCACACCGCGGAAAACTGTCAACCAATTTCAGGCAAGGTCACGAGACCAGCATATATGCATCAGAATCCTGGGAATTTGATGCATTTTCGCATCAAATACCCGGCACTGAGAGGAGCAAAAACTCTGGAGAAGGAAGGATGCGACGAATTGCAATGGACAAACTTGATGATGCAGTTCGCATAAAAGCATTATGAAACAAAGCGCCTGATGCTTCTGGCTTTGGATAAGCAGAAAGCGATCTTTTCGAGCAATGACACGCAGTGAGGCGGTGAGTGGTCCAGATCATTGAGCGGCAAACCGACTCTTCCCGATACGCTCAGATCTGCCGCAATTCAATCGACCTTGAGCAAATCATCCCACTTCGTCGTCGGGGACGGTGAAAGGTAATCTCGCCGCATAGCCCACTCCGCAGAGCACTTGACACTTGCGAGCGTCACCACCTTGCCGCCGAACTTCTCATTCAGCGCCTCAATCGAGGCCTGAATCCGCTCTCGGCGTTTCAATACTTCTATCTCATCCGTGTCGAAAAGCGTTGTCGGCACCAAAGATTGCTCTGCCGGAATTAAATCAGCAAGCATGACGCCCGCTTTCTTGTACCCGTATCCTTCCTTGAAGAAAGCTCGCACCAGATCGTGTGCGGCCAGAGTAAGTGTAATCACGTCCGCACATGCATGTTGCAATGGTCTGTATTCGACGACGGCGTGATAACGCCCGTTGGCCTTAAACGGATCGGTGTGAAACATCACCCCAACCGTTTTGGCAGCGTTACCCTCTTTGCGCAGCACATTGACGGCTTCTGCCATATGAACCGATACAGCCGCAAGAATGGCGTCCATGTCGCTACACGTCACGGCAAAACTGCGCGTTCGAACAATCTGTTGCCGCGGCTGCGGATTTTCTTCCAAAGGAATGCAGGAGACGCCAAGAATCTCTCTGTGAGTTCGCTCAAGCACGACCGTGAAGCGCCTGCGAATGAGTGAAGCGTCCATCCGGGCAAAATCAAGCACCGTCTTCACGCCCATCGCTTCCAACCTCTCGCGGTTCCTGGAGCCGATTCCCCAGATTTCCTTGATCGGCGTAATCGCCATGGCTTTGCGTTGCCGCTCCGGCGTCAGCTCCAGCCAATTGACAACGCCGTTAAAAACCGGATAGGTCTTGGCAAAGTGGTCGCACAGTTTGGCTAGCGTCTTGGTGGGAGCAATGCCGGCACATGTCGGGATGCCGACCCACTTGTAGACGCGCTGCCGTATGGATTGCACCAATGTGGTCAATCGCACCGGATCCCCGTCTTCAACCCCCGTCAAATCCCCGAACACCTCGTCGATGGAATACGACTCCATGCGCGGAATCATGCCGGCAACGGTTCTTTGCATCCGACCTGAAATCGAGTTGTAAAGTTCGTAGTTCGAGGACAGCACAGCCACCTTGTTGGCTTCGACAATGTCCTTCACCTTGAAAAGCGGCATACCGCGTTTGAGCCCCACAGCCTTGGCTTCCTTGGTGAGCGCAACGATGCAGCCGTCGTTGTTGGAGAGCACAACAACAGGCTTGCCGCGCAGTTCCGGTCGAAAGAGCCGCTCGCAGCTACAGTAAAAAGAATTGCCGTCCAGATGAAGAAAAATAGGTGTCAACATTTGCATACGAATATTGTTTTGAGGTAGCATAAGGCATCCGTATACAAATCACAAGCTCTCAGCACCATGAAAAAAATCAAGACACAATGTCCGGACAAAGAACACAAACCGTTAGGAAGACCCCGCCTGACGGACGAACTGCTCGACACCAATCTCCAGGTACGCGTGACCAAAAAGCTTGCCGATACCTGCAAGTCACTGGGTGGCGCAAACTTTATGAGACCCCTGCTTGAAGCGGCAACGCAGCGAGCAATGGCGCTCAAGAAACTGGCTCCCGCTCGCCCTGCTGATGAGTCCGAAGGCATCAAGTTCATCGACCTGACGGTTCAATGCGGCTTTCCCTCCCCTGCTGCGGACTATGCCGAAAACGATCTGTCGCTCAACGATTACTTCGTGAAAAACAAGGATGCAACGTTCGTCATTGAAGCGCGCGGTGACTCTATGATCGATGCCGGCATCTACGAGGGTGACATTCTCATCATCGATCGCTCCATCGAACCGCGCCGCGGCGACATCGTGCTTGCCTATTTGCAGGGAGACTTCACGCTCAAAAAGCTCGAATTTGTCGACGGCAAACCGGAACTGCACCCACAAAACAGTTCCGGCAACTACCCGATCATTCACCCGGGCGAATACGATGACTTCCAGATCGAAGGCGTTCTGGTCGGCTCCGGCAGAAAGTACAGAAGCTGACAAGGAAGAAGCGCATGGAGTCCAACAAAGGCACATCGGTTACACGCTTCGGCTACGGCCCCGATGACGAAGACATCACGATTCACTTTTACGAAGGTCAGGGCCGCTTTGAAGTAAAGAACAAAGATATCGCCGGCCCGATGATCTTCGCAACGGATGATTTGCTCGAACCGGAGGTTCCGAAAGGCGCAAGGCTGTTGGTGAACGAGAAAAAGACCAAAGTTGACAAAAACGGTTGCTACGTTTTCCGTAAAACCGACGGCGGCGCAGGCTTTGACATTGCCATTGTGGAACTGCTCGACGACGGTGCCTACCGCTACACATACGACAACAAGAAGCCTGAAATCCGTTCCGACCTTTCCGGACTGGAACTGATCGGTCAAGTTTGGGAAGCGCAGACGAAGGTCGAAATTGCCGACGGCGGCGCGGTCGGGGACGGCAAACTTGTGCCTCCGAAAGATCCCAACAAAAAGTTCAATATGTGGTTTCCGTTTTGGACGGTGGTGTAATCGGCTTACTTCCGCTAAGTCAACACACTTTCCATACCGGGGCAACATAGGGGCAGGCAGAAAACCTGTCCCTTTGCTTGTCTTTCGTCACTTCCACTTGAGACAAAACAATTTCAACTCAAATTTCGGCAGGATTCTCACCCATTAACCACTCCAACGCGTTCACTCGCCAAATGCCGTCGTAATTAAGCGGAGGATCGTCATCGAGTGTCAAAACAATCTTCGGATGATTGTCCTCAATGGCCTGAAGCGAGCGCAACTCCCTATTCAGAGTCGCCTCATCGCGCACAGTAGCAGCGACCTGGAAATATCGGACCGCATTGTCATCGCGTGCCACAAAATCCACCTCGAAGTCTTCGTACTTTCCCACGCTGACATCAAAGCCTCGACGTAGTAGTTCAAGATAAATGACATTTTCGAGCATGTGCCCGACATCCGTTCCGGCTCGGCCAAGAACAATGCGACGCAACGCCAGATCAACAGAGTAGTACTTCTCGAATCGCGCCAAAAGTCGCTTCCCCCTGACATCAAAGCGCTTTGCTTCATAAAACAACTGACTGTCAACAAGGCCAGAGAGATACTTGTCGATGGTTTTGACATCGGCGCTACGACGAGTGGAACTGAGCGTGTTAGCAATTTTTCGCGAAGACAATTCGCTGCCAATACTGTCAAAAAGGAACCGAACAAGGCTTTCCAGGACAGACGAATCGTTCACCTTGCAGCGAAATACGACGTCTTTGTAGAGAATCGTTGTTAACACACCTTCAAGGTAGGCCCGCACCGCCTGATCCGTATCGAGCTGAAGCGCAAAAGGAAAGGAACTTTTTTCCAAATAACGTCGGTAAGCGGAAGACAATGAATTGCTGGAATTCGTGGCTAGAACAAACTCCCTGAAAGACAGCGGCAACATTTTGATTTCAACGTAGCGTCCAGTGAGCATCGTGGCGATTTCGGCCGAAAGAAGATTGGCTTTTGACCCAGTGATGTACAGGTCTACGTTCTCACGGATGAAAAGACTGTCGATAACCCGCGTGAAATCGTGAACCAACTGGACTTCGTCAAGCAGAATGTAGGTCATCTTCCCTTTGACAAGCTTCGACTTCAAGTAGTCGTGGAGTACCTTAGGATCTCGCAACGGATCCGCATCAAAGTCCTCAAAATTGATGCTCACGATCCTCTCGGCTTCCACCCCGTCAGCCAGCAACGTCTCTCGCAGCAGACTCAGGAGCGATGATTTACCGCATCGACGAACGCCAGTAATGACCTTAATAATTTGCTTGTTACGGAAAGCGAGAAGTTGCCTTTCATAGTCGGGGCGAGAAAAAAGCTGCATATCGATGACAGTGGAACGTATTCCACTTTTCATATAAATTTAATGTAAATATGGATTTTATTCCCGATTTTATCAAAAATAACTCCCTTCTGAGTTCTGCAGACAGCAATCTCATAGCGCACTTGGCTCACACAAGAAAATAGGCTTTGGCGAAACCTAACACCTGCAGTCACTCCCAGAAACGAGACCAATAGTCGTTTGACATAAGTCAAATGGCACTCGAGAATGCTTCTTCAGTCCATGAAAAGATATGGAAACCAAAGGACTTTGTTCCATGAACTTGTACAAAAAACAATTTTCCGGCCTCACCGCCGATGAGCTCTACCGAATCCTTCAAGCTCGATGTGCTGTCTTCGTCGTTGAACAAAAATGTGCCTATCAGGATCTGGACGGAATCGACCGGCAAGCACTTCATGTGTGGCTCGAAGACGAAGGCCAAATCCTCGCTTATTTGCGCATCTTTGCCGTACCTGATCTCGCCGATGCCGTACAGATCGGACGTGTACTCACGACTGTGCGCGGCAAAGGTCTGGGAACCAAAATCCTCCAAGCCGGCATCGCTGCCATCCTTGGCTTTTTCACAGATGTTCGGACGATACGACTCGAAGCGCAGTGCTACGCAACAGGTTTCTACACCCGTGAAGGTTTTGCGGTACAAGGCGAGCCATTTGACGAAGACGGCATTCCTCATGTGTTGATGGAGCGTCCGCTAGTACTTTCTTAAGATGCAACAAGAAAACCTCCTTGATCCTCCTCTCCGAAAGGACGCAAGGCATTGCAACACAGACGCAGTAGCATCACAAGCTATGATTTTCTAATCACAACTTTCAGAAAAAACACATGCTAAAAGCAATCATCGTCGGCGCCACGTCCGGAATCGGCAAAGAACTCGCACTGCAACTACTTGCCAAAGGCTGGGAACTCGGCATTGCGGGAAGACGCACCGAGCGTCTCGAAGAAATCAAAGCCAAAGCGCCCGAGAAAATTCGTATCCGCCGCATTGACGTGCGCTCTGACGATGCCGCCAGCGACCTGCTAGCTCTGATCGCTGATCTGGGCGGAATGGATCTGTACGTTCACTGCTCCGGCATCGGGTGCCAGAACATGGAACTCAACCCCGGTGCCGAATTGAACACCGTCGCAACCAACGTCGACGGCTTCGTGCGGCTTGTGGACTGCGCTTTCTCCTACTTCCTCGGAAAAGGTGGCGGACATCTGTGCATCATCAGTTCGATTGCCGGCACAAAAGGCCTCGGAGCCGCCTGCGCCTACTCGGCTTCAAAGGCGTTTCAGAACACGTATCTCGACGCTCTTGAGCAATTGTCTGTGATGCGGAAATGTCCCATGACCTTCACCGATGTGCGCCCCGGTTTTGTCGATACAGATCTGCTTGCAGACGGCAAGAGCTACCCGTTTAAGATGAACGTCACGAATGTCGCCTCCTCCATCGTCAGGGGCATTGAAACGAAAAAGCGAGTCTTGGTCATTGACTGGAAATACAAGCTACTCGTGTTCTTCTGGCGGCTGGTGCCGCAGTGCCTCTGGAAGTACTTCCTGATCAAGAGCTAAACAGCTACCGTATACGTTGTCTCTTTGCTCCCGAATCCACATCTTTTGTGACTCCGGTCAACATACCAGGGTATCTGCCCTGAAAAACTTCCCTGTGAATCAACTGTTTCCGCCGACTCATAAAAAGTCGGCCTCTGGAGGAGATCATCATGGAAGTTTCCCGCCGTTCGTTTTTAGCCGGCGCAGCCGCATCCGGTTTCGCAAGCTTTGCCGCTCCCGTTTTTGCTGCTCCGACTCCTAGCCTTCTGCGCACGCCGTCCAAATGGGACATGACAACAGACGTTGTGGTTGCAGGTTCCGGCTGAACTAAGGTCATCGTTGCGGAATTTTGAATCTCAAAACGAATACGGCTATAAGCCATGTATCAAAAGGAGGTTTCAGAATGCCGAAACGTTACAGTCCAGAAATCAGAAGAACAGCTCTTGAGCTCGTCAATCAGGGACAAACACAAATCGAGGTTGCTCAAGCTTTGGGAGTTAACCCCAAGACACTCAGCCACTGGGTTACCACGGCACAAGCCCGTATGCCTGAACAACAACGCAATAAGCTTGAAGAACTCAAACGATTGCGCCTGCAGGTTCGCCAGCAACAGGCCGAAATCGACTTCTTAAAAAAAGCAGCAGCGTACTTTGCCAAGCTGCCCAAGTGAAGTACGCTTTTTTAAGGACTTGTTTGGACAGCAAACTCATCGGGCGCAAAAAACTCATCAGTGTTCGAAAGGCTGCCGCCCTGCTGAGGATCAGTACCAGCGGCTACTATCAGTGGCTAAAGGTTGAGCGATACCACCGCCACGGGGTGCATCACAGCGATGCGGAGTTGCTTTGTCATGTGCGCTCCGTTATCAGTCGCTGCGGCAAGCAGGTTCCCGGAGTGATGCGCCTGTACCTTGCGTTGTGCCAACAGGGCTTGAGCGTTGGTTTTAAGCGCCTGCGCAGACTTCTACGAAGCAACGGCATCTTCCATCGCTACCATCGCAAATACGTTGCCACCACAGACAGCAACCACAATCTGGCACGGCTACCGAATTTGATTGACCGTCAGTTCAACCGCTATGCGATCAATCAGGCTTGGTGCGGAGACATCACTTACATCCCAACCGACGAGGGCTGGCTATTCATGGCCAGTGTGCTTGATCTGGCCAGTCGTTGCCTGGTTGGCTACAGTTTTGACTCCACCATGAAAACGTCTCTGGTTGTGGACGCCCTGCGTATGGCTATTGCCAATGAGCACCCGGCTCCTGGCTTGATTTTTCACAGTGATCAAGGTTCACAGTACTGCAGCCATGTTTTTCAGGAATTTTTGCTGCGCCAGGGCATCAGTGGCTCTATGAGCGAGCGTGGGCAATGCTGGGACAACGCTCCGGCCGAATCATTTTGGGCAACCCTGAAGCGGGAAACGCTACCGTTATCCGGATGCTTCAGCAGCCGAAAGGAGGCGCAGGATACTGTGACTCGTTGGATATCTTATTACAATGGAACTCGGCCCCATTCACAGCTGGGGATGCGATCCCCTTATCAATTCAGATTAAGGGCGCAAGCCTTGTAATCCGGGCTTTTTTATCGAGATTCGAAATTCCGCGCCCACGTCCCAGTTCCATTCCTCAAAACGATGAAGATTTGAGCTATCCCAAACCAGAGATAGAAATGAGTCAGATAAAATCAAGCACAATGAGCAAAAGTTCACGTCTCTGTCTCAAAATCCACGTATTCGCTACTGTATTGGTCTTCTCCAACCGGATCTTTGCCAAGACCTATTGGAACATCAAACCGCAAGTTTGGCAACGCGCTTACGAACCGTTCTAACTTACTTCTTAACCCGACTTGGATCGTACGGACCAGGTATCCACGTCTGCACAACAGACATATTCACGATGTCCGCAGGAACTCTATAGTTCGGCTTAGCTCGTTGCACTGCAGCCATAATAGCTTTAGCAATTAATCCAGCAATGCCTGAACCACCATCCTGCGTGCCCACAACCGCCCTAAGTGTGTCCTCATACACCTTCTGTCCATCGGCTTTGTACAGAATATACTGAGCCTCAACCGTAGTAGCTGTGCTTAATAGAACATACTTTGCATCCCAAGTCAGAATTTTGACGAAAAGTACAGAGTCGGAACTGAAAAGCTTGCAAAGCTCCTCGGGACTCATCTGTTGGACGCGTTCGGGCTCGTAGAGTCCTTCGGACTCGAGCACCATCTTCACCGTGTCCACTGGAAATACGTAATAACCACGTTCAGCTATTGGGTAAGACATACCCGAGAGAAGCAAGAGTTCAGAACCAACTTGGTTCGATTCATTCACAGGTGGAACAACGAGAATCGAACTGATATCCTGATCGGTCATACTAGGACGCGGAGTCACAGCGCAACCCATGAGCCCAATTGTCGCAATCGCAGCAGTAACTAAACCAACAGCTTTAAGGATTCTCGTCAACTTCATTTCGCTTTCTCCTTCATGTCGGCCTCGCTATTGGTCAACGAGTCTTCCGGGGCTTTCGGTACCTTTCGATTAGACGGTTTCATCTTGTTCTGAGTGTCACGCTGCTTCAACCCATTGATAAGCGCTGTCATAAAAGGTTCGCTCTCCGGCCATGTCTCTTTCTCAAGGGTGTAGTACGCTACGCCATCTTCTAGTTGCCCCATACGCACGTACTGAGTACCGATTTCCGCCGCAATTCCAGGAGCCAAGCGCTTTCCGGTTTTCTTTGCTTCCTCTTCAGCACCAAGCAGAAAGTTGAGGTATTCCTCTTCGGTCACATCTTGCGAGTAGTAATCCCAGAGATGAACCTTGTATTGATTCCAAGACCACTGGGTTTGCGGTGCACAGCCTGTAAGGCAAAGCACAGCCATCGCTCCAAAAAGAGCAGCAACACGAATGCGCTTCACATTAATTCCTTTGGAATTTTTTTGGGGGGAGGGGGAAAGGGCAGGTCAACTGATACGTTGACCCGCTGATTTGTTAATAAAGAATCGTCTTGGCAACGCCGTCATTGACGAAAATCTTTTGTGTACTGACGGAGCCGTCCGCGCGTCGGATTTCGATCACATGCGAACCCGGCAAAACACGCAAAGCAGCATGTCCGTCTCGGTAGTCGTCAGCACGGCCAACAGCGAGACCATCAACAAACACCATCGCGTCATCCGAAACATTGTTCGTGGCTCGGAACGAAATCTGAGGACGATTATCAATAATGCGCGCCTCTTCCGTCGGCATGGCACAACCAGCAAGGATACCTGCCGCCATGATCGAGGC